>WNGE01000004.1_pt1 | contig 200013 bp, 197 predicted proteins | sample 5400651 | NCBI WGS metagenome assembly WNGE01 (sample SAMN13153370, study PRJNA577476) | soil metagenome | isolation source: 60 cm soil or saprolite under grassland replicate 2 | place: USA:California | collected 2016-06-15
CGCACCATCAGCCGACGCGTGTGCGGACAGGTCCTCGCGTTACCGTGCAGCTTCATCCGGCGCCCTCCTTGGGACTGGTGGCTTCGACACCCCCAGCCTCCAAGGAGGGCCGGATGGAACAACGTGGTTAGGACTTACACCTAGGTGACAGGCACTCCGCAATTCCGCGGGCGCGCTGGGATCTTCCTCCTTGAAAGGGATAAAGACCAGCAAATAAAAGGGGTGTCAGTCCATGAAGCGCCTGATCATGCTGCCCGTCCTGCTCGCCGCCGCGCTGGCACTGGCCGCGACCGGCCTCGCGGATCCGGGTAAGGGCAAGGGCAACGCCAAGGGCCAGAAGCACTCGAAGTTCAGTGCGACGATTACCGTCCCCGACAACGGTTCATGCAACGTCCAGTGGGCGACGGACACCAGCAACCGGACGTGGACCGTCAAGAAGAGTGGGAATGGAACCTTCCGCGTCACGCGCAAGGACAAAGGGACGTTCGTGACGCTCGCGGCGCCCAGTCCGGGCTCCTGTGACACCACCGGCAAGCACGGCCATCTCGTGATCGCCGGGATTCATGGCAAGTTCCGCGGCTACCTGACCGGCACGGTCTCGGGCGGCACGTTCAACCCGAATGCCACCTGCAACGCGGCCTGCATCGGGGACACGTCCGTCTTCATCGCGACGTTCTTCCCCGGCGGCACGTTCACGTGCTCGCAGGGCTACGCGGGGTGCAAGTTCAACTTCGAATACAGCTCGCCGGACACGCGCCTGCTGTTCCATCACTGGCAGGACAAGGGGACGAATGGCGTGACCGAGCAGTTCACCGGCGACATCGCCACCTCGTAACGCCGCTTCGAGTCGGGGGTCAGGAAGAGCCCGCTTCGGCGGGCTCTTCTGATTCACCGCCGGCCGGACTCGCAAGCGCTGCCAGATTCTCGCGACAGGCGAGGAGCGTCGGATGGTCCGGCTGGACAGCACGCTCGAGGATCGCGAGGGCGCGCCGATGGAGCGCTGCGGCGGCGTCCCGGTCGCCGCGGTCGGCGAGCAGGACCGCGAGGTTGTTCAGGGGCGGCGCGAGGTCCGGGTGGTCGCGTCCGAGCAGGTCCTCGAGCAGCGCGAGCCCGCGCCGGTAGAGATTCTCCGCTTCGTCGAGCATGCCCCGCCGGAACAGCAGTGCGGCCAGTTGGCCGAGGTTGAACGCGACCTCGTAATGGGTCGGGCCGAAAGCGCGCTCGAAGACGGCAATCGCCTCTCGGAGGAGCCTCTCGGCCTCCTCGGCGCGGCCGAGCGCGTCGAGCACCGCCGCGAGCGCGGCGGCGTCTGCGGCGACGGCCGGATTGTCGTCTCCCAGCGCGCGGCGGCGGAGCTCGACGGAGCGGCGCGCCAGCGGCTCGGCGGCGGCGTAGTCGCCCCGCGCGTGGGCGAGGCCGCCGAGGTTGTGGAAGAGCGTCGCCAGGTCGGGATGGTCGGGCCCGAGCTCGCGCTCCACAATGGCTAGCGAGCGGCGGTAGAGCCCCTCCGCCTCGTCCAGCTTCCCGACGAATTTGAGCGTCACGGCGAGGTCGTTCGCGACGGTGGCCTCGTCGAGCGAATCCGGCTCGGCTTGCGAGAGCGCGTGTCGGTACTGCTCTTCGGCCTCCTCGTAGCGCCCGAGCATGCGCGCAAGGGCCGCCTGGTCGCAGAGCGCCAGAATGCGCAGGGTCGCCGCAGTCTCGCCGTCCAGCCCCTCGGCGCGGGCGACCGCCTGTTCGAGGGCAGCGGCCGCCTCGTCGTAGGCGCAGAGGTCGATGCTCGTCCGGCCGAGCAGGAGCAGGGCCTCCACCGCCCGCGAGTCCTCGCCCGCGGACGCCCGCAGCGCCTCGGCCGCGAGCGCGTGCGCGTCGGCCGAACGTCCCTGGTCGCGGCTGGCCACGGTGCCGAGGAGGAGCGCCTCGGCGGTCATGCGAGGGCCGGTTCGGGAAGGGGTGCGTCAGCAACTTCGCCGTCGACGACGTCGATGCCGGGCGGCAGGTGCTGCGCGAGGCGGAGCGAGCCGCCGACTCCGATCGCACAGGCGGCGATCAGGCCGAGCATCAGCGCGTTCGCGGCCCCAGCCGCGAGGACCGCGCCCGCAAGCGCGGGCCCGGCGGCGAACCCGGTCGTCCAGGCGAGGGTGTAGACGCCGTTGTAACGGCCGCGAAGGTCTTCCGGCGCGAGGTCGTTCGCCAGTGCCGGCGCGGAGGGCGAGAGCGCGGTCTCGCCGATGGCGAGCGCGATCATCGCAACCGAGAACACGGCTGCGGCGGCTGCTGGGGACGGCGCACCGGCGCCGGCGAGCACGATCGTCCAGGCGATCCCGGTGGCGGCGAAGGCGAAGGCGAGAGCACTCGTCCGGCTGCGTCCGCGCAGCGCGCGCAGGACCGGCAGCTGCGCGAGGGCGACCGCGACCGTGTTGGCTGCGAAGGCGAGCGCGAGCTGATGGGCGTCGAGCCCCGCCTCCCCGGTGGCGAAGGCGGGAAATGCGGCCGAGTACTGGGCGTACCCGAAGGCGACGATCAGCGCTGTCAGTGCCCAAAGCCGCCGGAAGGCGCGGTCGCGGAGGATCGAGCGATAGCCGCCGGGCGTCGCGAAGGCCGGCTGCTCGGCCGGCGTCGCCTGCACGGACAGCCGGACGACAAAGGGCATGAACGCAATGAACGAGATTGCGTCCAGCAGGTAGAGCACCTGAAAGCTCGCGGTGGACGAGGTGTCGACGATCAGTGCCGCGAGCAGCGCGCCGGCGCCGAGGCCGACGTTCATCGCCGCATACGCGAGCCCAAACGCGCTCGAGCGCCGCTCGGGCGGGACGATGGACGCCAGCAGCGCAGTCCGCGCCGGCCAGACGACGGCCAAACCGAAGCCGAGCGTCGCCGCGGCGCCGTAGGCCTGCCAGGGCTCCGTCACGAACGCGAGGAACGCGCTTCCCGCGGTGGCGAAGACGAGCCCCATGAGCAGCGCTGCCCGGCCGCCGACCCGGTCGACGAGCGAGCCGCCGACCGGGTTGCCGGCGAAGCCGGCGAGGGCAACCATCGAGAGCGCGAGCCCGGCCTCACCGAGGCCGAGCCCGCGCACTCCGTGCAGGTAGACGAGGAGGAACGGGAGCGTCAGGCCGCTGCCGACGGCGGAGACCGCGTCGCCGGCGAGCAGTGTCCACCCGTCGCGCGGGAGCTCCGGGACGAGACCGCGCATGCCGCTCACCGCTCCTCCTTTACGTGTCCGCTACCGGCCGCGGACGACCGTCGCGTTGTGGTTGCCGGCGAGGCCGCCGCGGACGACGGTCGCGCTGTGGTTGCCGGCGAGGCCGCCGCGGACGACGGTCGCGCTGTGGTTGGTCCAGCTGGCGCGGATGCCGGTGCTGAGGATGAGTGTGCTGCGAGCGTTCATGGTGTGTTCCTCCTTCGTTGGTTGATTCCGTGATCGCTGCGGGGCGAGCATCGCGCGCCGGGCGGCACCGAAGGGAGGGGCGATCCCGGTCGTTTCGGTGCGGAAATCCGCCAAGCTCGTGGGCGGTTGGCCGCTCGCGCGCGGCCGCTGGTCTCGCCGACGCCGAGCCCTGCGCCCGGATGCGGCCACAGACGTGGCGGTTAACCGTCGAGAACGCTGCGGCGGCCCGCTACGCGTATCGCCGGGCTGCCTCCTTCCCGTCCGTTCCCCGGTCGAGCAGGCTCGTCGAGTCAACGAACCATCCGTCAACCCGACGGAAACGAAACGAGAGGAGCAACACATCATGCAAGCACCGAAGCTGCCGAAGATCCTCGCTGCCACGGCGTTCGCCGTCGCTGCGCTCGGCACAAGCCCACTCGCCCACGCCGGGATCGGCGTCCCGCAGGGGATCGGCGTCCCGCAGGGGATCGGCGTCCCGCAGGGGATCGGCGTCCCGCAGGGGATCGGCGTCCCGCAGGGGATCGGCGTCCCGCAGGGGATCGGCGTCCCGCAGAAGCACCTCAATATCATCGGCGTCCTGCGACTGCGGTCGGCCAGCCTCGACTTGCCGCCCGGGCCGGGCCGGTCATAACAGGTGCACTACGTGAAGGCCGGGTGCTTTACCCGGCCTTCACGTCTCTTTGGCAGGTCCGCTCGTTTGCCCGGCGTCAGGGAGAGTCCCGCGCTCAACGGCGCTTCGCGCCTCGGTGATTGCGGCGAGGAGCCGCGTGCAGGCCGGCGCCTCCTCCCGGGCGAAAGAGAGCGTCACGCTCTCGTGCTCGAACGCGAGCGTGCGGGTGCCGTCGGCGCTCTCCGCCGCCTCCGGAGCGCTGAGCTGCGCGACGTGGAAGCGGCGGCTCGACCCTCGCTCGGCGAAGATCTCGAGGACGCGACCGTCGAACGCCACCACTCTCCCAGCGCGCAGACGTAGCTCCAGCATCTGTCCTATCGTCGTCCGCGGCCGGCCGCGGCAGTTGACGGTTTCCCGCCAGGTTTGTGGCGGAGATCCGCCGTCTAGCCGCTGTAGGGAATCTCGGCGCGCAGTCGTGTACCGCCGCCGGCAGGACTGTCGAGCGTGAGCCGGCCGCCGAGCGCTTCGACGCGGTCGGCGAGCCCGCGCAGGCCTCCGCCCGCCTCGTCCGCTCCGCCGACACCGTCGTCGACGACCTCGACCACGAGGCCGTGATCGTCGGTCGTCGCGCGCACGACGACGCCGCGCGCGCCGGCGTGTTTCTGGACGTTGGCAATGGCCTCCGCGGCGACGTAGTAGGCCGCGGCCTCGACCTGCTCCGGGAGCGGCCGGTCGGGCAGCGACTCGAGCTCGACCGGCACGGGTGCCCGCAGCGCCAGCGCCTCGAGGGCCGCGACGAGTCCGCGCTCGGAGAGCACGGACGGGTGCAGTCCGCTCGCGAGCTCGCGAAGGTCCTGCAGCCCCTCGGCGAGCTCGTCGATCGCCACGTCGAGCAGCGCGTAGCGCTTCTCCGGCGACTCGCGCAGAACGCCGAGGCTCAACAGCACCGCGGTCAGCCGCTGCTGGGCGCCGTCGTGAAGGTTGCGCTGGATCCGGCGTCGCTCTGCGTCGGCGACCTCCAGCAGCCGCGCGCGGGAAGCACGCAGCTCCGCTTCGGCCTGCTTCCTGTCGGTGATGTCGCGCAGATAGCCGGTGAAGGTGGGCGGCCCCGGCAGGCCGATCCGGGTGATCGTGAGCTCGACCGGGAACTCGGTCCCGTTCTTGTGCATCCCAGTCAGCTCGAGCCGCCGGTCGAGGACGACCGCATGTCCCGTCTCCAGGAAGCGGGCGAGACCCTTGCGATGAGCGCCGCGGAGGGCGGGAGGGACGATCAGGTCGGCCATGTCCCGGCCGACCGCCTCGTCGGCGCGGTAGCCAAAGGTCGTCTCGGCCGCGTGGTTCCAGCCGAGGACGCGGCCGTCCATCGTCACGACCGCGTCGAGCGCCGCCTCGAGCATGGCGCGCAGGCGGGACTCGCTGGCGCGTACCTCGTCCTCGGCGTGGCGTCTGCCCACGAACTGACCGACCTGGCCGCCGAGCGCGCGCATCGTCCAGAGGAGCCGCTCGTCCGGCTCGCGCAGCTCGCGGGAGAAGAACTCCATCACTCCGACGACTCCCCGAGGGCTGTGGAGCGGGAAGCCGAAGGCCGCGTGCAGCCCGCTGCGCCGGGCGGCGTCGGCGCGGGGGAAGTTCGCGTCCTCTGGAGTGTCGACGATCCAGGCCGGCTCGCCCGAGACGAGGACGCGGCCGGGGAGCCCTTCGCCTGGGCCGAGCGCAATGCGCTCGCTCAGCGCCTCGAATTCGGGCGCGCCCTCGCCGGCGTGCCAGGTGCACACGCAACGTAGGCGTTGGGCATCGCCGTTGACCTCCCACACTGCGCCGAGCTCCCAGCCGAGCGAGCCGCCGATCGCCTCCAGGACGGCCGCGTACACCTCGACAGGTCGATCCGTTTCCGCGAGGATCCGAGCGACCGCATGCTCCACCCGCTGGAGTCCATGCGAGTCAGCGAACCGTCCGCCGGACCGCTGGATGTCCGTCATCGTCACCAGTGACGCTACACCGATCGAGGTTTCGTGAACACTCCACGACCCCTCCGCGTCGTCGTTGCCGACGACAACGCGCTGCTGCGGGAGGGGATCGCATCGTTGCTCGAGGGCGCGGGCCACCAGGTGGTCGGCCGCTCCGGTAGCGCCGACGACCTTCTCCTCAAGGTCCGCTCGTACACGCCGGACGTCGCGATCGTGGACGTGCGCATGCCGCCGAACTACGCGGACGACGGCCTGGTCGCGGCCGCGGAGATCCGGCGCTCGCATCCGAGCGTCGGCGTACTCGTCCTCTCCCAGCACCTCGAGCCCACGTACATGCTCGAGCTGGTCGGCGACGACGCCTCGGGCGTCGGCTATCTGCTCAAGGACCGGGTGCGCGAGGTCGCAGAGTTCGTCGACGCGGTCGAGCGCGTCGCAGCGGGCGGGACGGCGTTCGACCCGGAGGTCGTGAAGAGCCTCGTTGGGGGCCACCGGCGCTCCGTTCTCGACGAGCTCACGGACCGCGAGCGGACCGTCCTGTCGCTGATCGCCGAAGGCCGCTCGAACCGTGCGGTCGCGAAGGAGCTCTACCTAAGCCCGCGCGCCGTGGAGCGGCACGTGCAGGGGATCTTCCAGAAGCTCGGCCTGCCGGACACGGAAGACCACAACCGCCGCGTCCTCGCCGTGCTCGCCTTGCTCGGCCGCTGAGGCTGGCGGAAAACCGACAGCAGCTCTACGGCTGACTTCCTTCCGGAACCCCCTACTTCGTCGCGATCCTCGAACCAACGAAGGAACACGACGAGAGGAAGACCGATGAACCTGGACCTGGAAGCACTCGAGACGAGCTTCGACCTCGTCGCCCCCCGCGGCGACGAGCTGGTGGACGAGTTCTATCGGCGGCTGTTCGAGGCGGCGCCGGCGGTGACTCCGCTCTTCGCCGAGACCGACCTGCAGCGCCAGAAGGCGATGCTGCTCGGCACGCTCGTCCTGCTGCGGAAATCGCTGCGCGACCTCGCCGCGATCGTGCCCAAGCTCCGCGAGCTCGGCGCCCGCCATGTCGCCTACGGGGCACAGCCGGAGCACTACCCGGTCGTCGGAGAAGTGCTGATCGCCGCGATGGCGACGATCGCCGGCCCCGCTTGGCGGCCCGAACACGAGCGGGCGTGGAGCGAAGCGTTCGCGGTCGTCGCGGGCGCGATGCTCGAGGGCGCCGAAAGCGCGAGCCTCGAGGCCGCGGCCTAGTCGTAGGGCCGCCGCGCGGCCCTACGAGCGCTGCTTCTTCTGTTTCACTAGCTCACATGAGCCCGCAGCGCCGCACCGCGCTCGTCTCGGTTGTCGCCGCCGCCGGACTGCTCGCCCTCAAGCTCGTCGCGGGCCTCGCGGCGCACAGCCTCGGTTTGGTCTCGGAGGCGCTCCATTCGGGCACGGATCTCATCGCGGCGCTGCTGACGTTCTTCGCCCTCGGCGTCGCCGTCCGCCCCGCCGATCCCGGCCACCAGTACGGCCACGGCAAGGCCGAGCACCTTTCCGCCCTCGGGGAGGCGATCATTCTCGTCGGCGCGAGCCTCCTGATCGCGTGGCGTGCGATCGCGCATCTCGTCGGCTCGAGCGAGACGCGTGTCGAGGCGACCTGGTACGCGCTGATCGTGATCGGGATCGTGATCGTCGTCGACGTGAGCCGGACGGTCGTCTCGATCCGCGGCGCACGCCGGTTCCGCAGCGCCGCGCTCCAGGCGAACGCCCTCCACTTCGCCAGCGACCTCGCCGGATCCGGGGCCGTCTTGATCGGCCTGCTGCTCGTCCGAGCCGGGTACGCGCGCGCAGACTCGGCGGCGGCGCTGTTCGTCGCGGCGCTCGTGCTCATGGCCGCGGCGCGGCTGATGCAGCGCAACGTCGACGTCCTCATGGACCGGGCACCGGCCGACGCCGAGGAAGCGGCGCGCGCCGCGATCGCCGAGATCGAGCCGGCGGTCGAGGTGCGACGGCTGCGGATGCGTCACGCGGGGGGCCGTCAGTTCGCCGACGTCGTGATCACCATCTCGCCTGGCGCCGCCGTTGGCCAGGGCCACGCCGCCGCCGACCAGGTCGAGGATGCCGTACACGCGGCGCTTCCTGGCAGCGACGTCGTCGTCCACGTCGAGCCGAAGGAGGACGAGGCGGCGATCCGCGACCGGGCACACGCGGCGGCGCTCGGCGTCGCGGGCGTGCGCGAGGTGCACAACGTGAGCGTGCTCGACGTCGACGGTTGCACCGAGGTCTCGCTCCACCTGAAGTTGCCCGGCGACCTGCGGCTCGAGGACGCGCACGAGGTCGCAACCGCGGTCGAGCGCGCGATCGTCGAAGCCGCCCCGGAGGTCGACTCGGTGCAAACCCACCTCGAGCCGTTGTCCGAGGCCGGGGAGGGGCGGGACGTGGACGACGTCGGCGCCGACCGGGCGCTGGTCGAGCGGATCGTCCAGGAGACGACGGGCCGGCGACCGCGCGAGCTCCGCTTCCTGCGCACGGAGGAAGGACTGCTCGCGTACTTGACTCTGGGCCTCGATCCCGGGACCGCGCTCGCCGACGCGCACGCGCGTGCGAGCGAGATCGAGGAGCGGATCCGGCGGGAGCGGCCCGAGATCGCCGACGTAATCGTCCACACCGAACCCTGATGCGCCTCTGCATGTTCACGCCGCGCGACCTCGCGCTCGAGCGCGGGTGGCCGGGGTTGATCGAGGACGGCGTCGTCTACCAGCTCGCGGCGCAAACGCTGCAGTCGTTCTTCACCGGCGGCGGGAACGCGCGCCGCCATGCCGAGTATCCGCTCGCCGACGTCGACTTTCGGCCGCCCGTCCTCCACCCACCTTCCGTACGCGACTTCTACGCGTTCGAGCAGCACGTGCGCACGGCTCGGGGCACGCGCCGCCAGCAGGTGCCGCAGGAGTGGTACGAGATCCCTGTCTTCTACTTCTCGAACCCGGCCGCGATCTACGGACCGGGGGACGACGTCCCGTACCCACCGGGCACGCGGGAGCTCGACTATGAGCTCGAGGTGGCTGCGATCGTCGGTGCCGAGAGCCGGATCGGCGGCTTCACCGTCATGAACGACTGGTCCGCGCGCGACCTCCAGCGGGCGGAGATGCGCGTCGGACTCGGGCCGGCCAAGGGCAAGGACTTCGCGACGAGCCTCGGGCCGATCGTCGTCACGCCCGACGAGTTCGACGGGACAACCGGGACGATGGTCGCCCGCGTCAACGGCGAGGAACGTTCGCGCGGCGAGCTCGCGGACATGTACCACTCCTGGGACGCGATCCTCGCGCAGGCGGCCAGGAACACGCACCTCCGCTCCGGCGACGTCCTCGGCTCCGGCACGGTCGGCACCGGCTGCATCTTCGAGCACGGCGACGGGCGCTGGCTGCAACGGGGCGACGTCGTCGAGCTCGAGGTCGAGGGGGTCGGCGTGCTGCGAAATCGCGTTGTCTGAAGCCGACATGTGAAGCACATGTGATAATGTGCTGAACATGGCGCACATTCAGATTCGCAATGTGCCTCCCGACCTCCACCGCAAGCTGAAATCGCGTGCCGCGGAAGCGGGAATGACGTTGTCCGACTATCTCTTACGCGAAGCCGAGCGGGCTGCACAGAGGCCGACGATCGCCGAGCTCACCGATCGCATTCGGTCGCGAAAGCTGGCACGAAGCGACACGCGTGCCGCCGATTTGATCCGCGAAGATCGCGAGCGCCGGTGATCGTTGTCGACGCCTCGGCAACGGTGGAGTACCTCACGGAGGCCGGCGAAGTCGGGGAGTGGGCGCGGGAGACGATCGAGCGCGAGCCCGAGGTCGCTGCACCTCACATAGTCGATGTCGAAGTCCTCTCCGCGATCCGGAAGAAGCTGTTCCGCAAGGACGTGACGCGGGTTCAGGCTGAGGAGGCGATCATCGACTTTGGGGATCTCGCGCTCGTGCGGTACCCAGTGACCGACTTCATCGACCGCATCTGGGAGCTGCGCTCGATCCTCACCCCATACGACGGCGCGTACATCGCGTTGAGCGAGGCGCTGGAAGTGGGTTTCGTGACCACCGACTCACGACTGGCTCGGAGTCGCGGCCACCGTGCACGGATCGTCGCGTTCCCCGGTTGACTCTCCCCCAGATGGAGCTCGCGGTGCCCCTGAGGACTTAGTGGCTCTGAGCCACTAAGTCGTTCGGAGCCGGTTCGCCTCCCAGCGCCTCGTTGTCCCGAACCGAGGCCTTGTGGCTCAGAGCCACAAACTTCATTTGCGGGCGCCGGCATGTCGAGTTCGGCCAGGATACGGCCGTGGACGTGGCGGTCGTCGGCGCGGGCGTGCACGGGCTGGCGACGGCCCGTGCGCTCGCGCGCCGCGGCGTCGGCGTCACAATCTACGAGCAGTTCGAGCTCGACCACACGCGCGGCTCGAGCCACGGGCGCTCGCGGATCTTCCGGCTCTCGTACCCGGAGGTCGAATGGGTGCGGCTGTCCCAGGAGGCGCTGCCGCTCTGGCGCGAGCTCGAGGCGGAGAGCGGCGAGCAGCTGCTCGAGCTCAGCGGGATCGTCGAGTTCGTGCGCGGCTCTGAGGAAGGGTCGCGGCGCGCACTCGAGCAGGGCGGGGCGCGCGTCGAGGTGCTCGACCCGGAGGAGGTCGTCCGCCGCTACCCGATGGTCTCGCCGCCGGACGGGACGATGGCCGTCTTCCAGGCGGACGCCGGCATCGTCCGCGCGGACAAGGCGCGCCACGCACTGGCCGCGGGCGCCCGAGCGCTCGGGGCGGAGCTCGTCGAGGGCCGGAGGATCGAGGACCTCGACGAGCTCGAGGAGGACGTCGTCGTCGTCACCGCCGGCGCCTGGGCGAAGGATCTGCTTGCTCGCGCAGGGGTCGAGCTCCCGGTGATCGCCACGAGCGAGACCGTCTGCTACTTCCGACTGGAGACCGATCTTCCGGTCCCCTCGATCGTCGATTTCAAGCCGGGCGGGCTCGGCCACGGAACCTACGCGCTGGCCGACCCGGTGTACGGGCTCAAGCTCGGGATCCACAAGTCCGGGAAGCCGCTCGACCCGGACGACCCGGCCGGCCCCGATCCCGAGCTGATCGAGCCCATGCAGGAGGCGGCGGTGCGCTACTTCCCGACCGCAGAGCCGGAACCCGCCGCGATCGACACCTGCCTCTACACGAACACCGAGGACGAGCGGTTCATCCTCGAGCGCCACGGCCGGATCGTCGTCGGCTCGGCCTGCTCGGGCCACGGCTTCAAGTTCGCGCCCATCGTCGGTGAGCGGCTCGCCGACCTTGCGACACGCCCATGATCCAGATCCTCTTCGAGACGCACTCGATCAGCACCGACAACGAACGCGGTGTCGCCACCGGCTGGCTCGACGGGGCGCTCTCGGAGCGCGGACGCGCGCTTGCAAGGGAACTGGGCGAGCGGCGGCGACACGACCGCATCGCCGCCGTCTTCACATCCGACTTGGGGCGCGCCGTCGAAACAGCGGAGCTCGCGTTCGGCGGCAGCGGCATCCCCATCTACCGCGACGCACGCCTGCGCGAATGCAACTACGGCGCACTCAACGGTCTCCCCGCGGCCCTCGTGACGGACGAGCGCGCGAAGCACATCGACACGCCGTTCCCGGACGGGGAGAGCTACGCCGAGGCCGCCGAGCGAGTGCGCTCGTTCCTCTACGACCTCGTCCGCGCGTGGGATGGCTCGCGCGTCCTCGTCATCGGGCATTCCGCAACGCGCTGGGCGCTCGAACATCTTCTCGTCGGCTCCCCGCTCGCGGATCTCGTGGACGCACCGTTCGAGTGGAAGGAGGGATGGGAGTACGTCGTCGTTCCGCCCGCCGACTGACTACCGGGGCTATCCTCCGGCCATGCCGTTCTACCAGCGGCTCGGCGACGTCCCGCGCAAGCGGCACATCCAGTTCCGCGACAACGGGACGCTCCTGACCGAGGAGGTCATGGGGCTCGAAGGATTCGTCGGGAACGAGTCGATCCTCTACCACCTGCAATCGCCCTGCCGCATTCAGAAGCTCGGTGACTTCGAGCCGATCGAGCGGCACGAATGGGTGCCGGACGCGCACGCGCACCGGCACTTCCACACGAAGGACGTCGAGGCCGAGGGCGACGAGATCACCGGCCGCCGAGTCCTGATGTGGAACGCGGACGTCGAGATCTCGCTCTGCCGCCCGGCCGAGCACGCTGAGGAGTTCTTCCGGAATGGCGAGGGCGACGAGGTGATCTTCGTCCACGAGGGCTCGGGGACGCTGGAGACGATCTTCGGCGAGGTGCTGTACAAGGACGGCGACTACATCGTCGTCCCGCGCGGGACGACCTACCGCTTCCGCCCCGAGGGCGAGCAGCGCTACCTCGTCTTCGAGACGCCGGGCCTGATCGAGATCCCGCGCCGCTACCGGAACCAGTACGGGCAGCTGCTCGAGGGCGCGCCTTACTACCACCGCGACATCCACCCGCCGGCCCAGCTCAACACGCACCGCGAGAAGGGCGAGTTCCCGGTCAAGGTGCGCGTCCGCGGCGGCTACCAGACCTACGTCCTCGACTACCACCCATTCGACGTCGTCGGCTGGGACGGCTACCTCTACCCGTGGACGTTCTCGGTCCACGACTTCGAGCCGATCACCGGCCGGATCCACCAGCCGCCACCCTCCCACCAGACCTTCCAGGGGCAGAACTTCGTGATCTGCTCGTTCTGTCCGCGCAAGCTCGACTTCGACCCTCTGGCGGTGCCGATCCCGTACCACCACTCGAACCTGCAGTCGGAGGAGATGATCTATTACGTCTCGGGCAACTTCGGCTCCCGGAAGGGCGTCGAGGTGGGGTCGATCACGCTGCATCCGTCGGGCCTGCCGCACGGCCCGCAGCCCGGCCTGGCGGAGAAGTCGATCGGGATGCACGAGACGACGGAGCTCGCCGTCATGTGCGACACGTTCCACCCGCTGAAGCTGTCGAAGTTCGCGCAGGACCTCGACGACGGCACGTACGCCTACTCGTGGTACGAGAACGCGCAGGAGGGCGAGGCGGCCGAGGCGGCGACGGACGGCGACGCCACCGGCGCCGGTCTGACCTCACACTTCTAGGGTCGATGGGTGCGGAACGGACCCGGACCTTTTGGGCCGCCGGCAAGCCAACAGAGGGCTTTGAAGGATGGGAGCAAAGCCACGCTCGCGGCTCCTGCCGCGAGGCCGCCGTGGAACGCGAGTCCGTATGCAACTGCGAGCCCGACTGCGAGAGCCACGATCAATACCGCTGTTTGCGCGATAATCCTCACTCGTCGCGTTCCCTTTCCGCGATCGAACGAGACCGCAGTGGAGCCTCTGCTGCCAGTTGCCGAGCTAGTTCTTCGGCCATCGTCTCGTAGGAGTCGACGTTTCTCAAAGCTGCCACGACGCCTACGACGTGCTTAGCAACCTCGATTTCCGATCCCTCTGTCCCGTCCGAGCCATCCACAAAGTAGATGTCATCTTTGTTCGCCGCCACTCCCCGCCTTCGGACCACATCAAGGGCTACGTGACCTAGCCAAGCGGGCACCACCATCACCTCTGAAGACGGGCCGACGGACGGCATCAAGCTCTCGGCTAGCCGCGCGGCTTCACGCTGCCGATAAAGGCCCAGGCGTCCGTCGGCGTCGCGGAGGAACTCAATGTCGCCAGATGGCCCGAAGTGGGCCAATGCAAAGACCGGGGATTCATCATCGAAGCCCCGTCTTTCGCCCAATGCCAGTGCGCTTTCCAAGAACGCTTGAGCTACGCAGACATGCGTAACGCAGGCTTGCGTAACGCAGGCTTGCGTAACGAGCAACCGGGCGGCAATCGGAGCTCAGCAGGCAGCGACGCCACGGAGTGGGGGTCACCTCACGTTTTGTAGGCTGGCGGTGCGGTCGACGCCCGCTCGCGCAGGCGCGGGCGGAAGAACGAGTCGGGAAGCGGCTTGCCGGGATCGTCCATCAGGCTTCGCAGCGAGTTCACGGCAGTCTCCGCAATCTCCTCGATCGGCTGCTCGACCGTTGTCAGGGCAGGGTTCGTCCAGGCCGTTGCCTCGATGCCGTCGAACCCGACGACGGAGAGGTCACGCGGCACGCGCACTCCCTGCTCGACGGCTTCCTGGAGGACGCCGATCGCCATCAGGTCGCTCGAGCAGATCACCGCGCTCGGCAGCGTTTCGCTCACGAGCAGGTTGCGAACCGCGGCACGGCCCGCCTCGACGGTGAAGTCGTCCGCGTGCGAAACGAGGCCGTCTGGATCGAGTCCGGCGGCACGCAGCGCGCTCCTCCGGCCGGCCGCCTTCTGACGCGTCGGCAGGTAGTGATCGGGGCCGGCGATGTAGCCGATCCGCTCGTGCCCGAGATCGATCAGGTGCTGCGTGGCGAGCTCGCCGGCGGTCCGCTCGTCGACGCCCACTGACGGCACGTTCAGCGTGTTCAGCGCGCCGTTCACGAAGACGAGCCGCGCCCCTTCGTCGACGAGCCGCCCATAGTGGTCGTGCTCGCCGCTCATGTTCGTCATCTCGCAGGAGATGAAGATCATCCCGTCGGCGCCGCGGTCGAGCAGCATGTGCACGTAGTCGACCTCACGGAAGGCCGCGGCGCTCGTGTTGCAGAGGATCGACGCGTAGCCAGCCTCGGTCGCCCGCTCCTCCATCGCCTGCGCGAGCGCGGGGAAGATCGGGTTCCAGAGGTGGGGGACGAGGAGGCCGATCATCCCCGTCGCCGGCCGACGGCCGGGCGGGACGTAGAGGAGGTCGCGCATCGCCCGCTCCACCCGCTCCCGCGTTTCCGAGCGCACGTTGTCGAGTCCGCTGACGACGCGCGAGGCGGTCGCGACGCTGACGCCGGCCTGCCGAGCTACGTCGCGCAGAGAAGCCATGAACCGAATCTATGTAACACAATTACATCGCCGTTGCAACGCTCACTTTCAATGTTCAAGCCGAATATGTCGATCTTGACTTTTCGCGGAGACCAGAATAGGCTCGCCAGTGTTTCATGGCTGTAAGACGTGTTTCAGAGCCGCTGGGGGAGAGCGCCGCAGGCAGCGATGTCGGCACCGTGGGCTCTCGCGCCTGTCGTTCGATCAAGGGAGGCAGTACGACAATGAAGAAGCGCATTTCACGCGTCGGCACCGCGATGTTCGCGGTCCTTGCCGCCGCGATGCTCTGCGTCGCCGCCGCGTCGGCAAGGACCGACCGCGCGGCTGCGACGACGCTCCGCATCTGGGTCGACAAGGACCCGAAGCCGGCGGTCGAGAAGGTAGCCGGTGAGTGGGCCGCCTCCCGAGGCGTGACGCTGCAGGTCGTGGAGAAGGGGTTCGGCAACATCCGCAGCGATCTCGGAACTGTGGACGCGTCACAGGCGCCGGACGTCATCTTCAGCGCCAGCGACTGGACCGGCGAGCTCGCGGCCAACGGTCTCGTGCTCCCGCTCTTCCCGAAGAAGAGCGTCACGAAGGTGTTCCCGAAGTACGCCCTAGCCGCTTATACGTACAAGCAGCTCTACGGCGCACCCACCGCGATCGAGAACATCGGTCTCGTCGTGAATACGAAGCTCGTGAAGGTGCCGAAGACCTTCGCGCAGCTCGAGAAGGAGGCGCTCGCCTTCAAGAAGCGATCGGGAGACAACATTGCCATCGCGGTGCCGCAGGGCACGGGCGGCGACGCGTACCACATGTACCCCTTCTTCTCCGGGCTATGCGGTTACGTCTTTGGCACGACGAAGAACGGCGCCCTCAGCCCCTCCAAGCTCGGGGTCGCGAACAAGGCGTTCCTCAGGAACGCACCCATCATCGACAAGTGGAACCGCGAAGGCCTGATCAATTCGAAGGTCGGCTACAACGACGCGAAGGACGCCTTCCTCAAGGGCCGAGCCGCCTTCTGGGTCACGGGCCCGTGGGAGTCGGACACGCTGAAGTCGAGCGGGCTCAACTTCAGAATCATCCAGGTTCCGAAGATCAAGTGCCGCTCCGTGCCGTTCCTCGGCGTCCGCGGTTTCATGGTCACGAAGTACTCGGCGACTCATGGCGTCCAGAGCCTCGCGAAGGATCTCGTGGGCCGGTACATGATGGGCGTGCCTTCACAGATCCAGCTCGCGGCGGCGAACGGCCGCTTCCCGGCGAACGTGAATGCGGGGAAGCGCGTCAGCGACGGCGTTCTCAAGCAATTCGGGAAGGCCGGAGTCGGCGGTGTGCCGCTGCCGAACATTCCGCAGATGGCGAGCGTCTGGAGCGAGCTCGGCGGTGCCTGGGTCAAGGCGACCAAGGGTGCGGGGGCGACGAACGCTCGGTCGGCCTTCACGACCGCCGCGAAGAGCATCGCCAAGAAGATCGCGTCCGGCTAGCCGGACGCGAAGAGCAGCTGCGGGCGCCCGGGTAAGCCGGGCGCCCGCAGCGACGCGAGAAGCCTTGTGACCACGAACGCCGCCAGAGCCACGGCCGCCAAGCCCGATCCCGCCGCCTTCGAGCCGTCGCTCCCCGCGCGGATCATTACCGCCTTCTCCGGGGGCGTGGGGTTCACGATCAAGATCGCCCTCCTGGCAATCGTGAATGCACTGGCGGTCTGGGCGGCGGTCATCCTCGCGGACCGTCACAAGTGGCCCGCGCTCGTCGTGCTCGTCGCGGCCACCGTTGCGGTCGACCTGGTCTACCTCACGAAACGACGTGCGATCCCGCTGAAATTCCTCGTCCCGGGGACGATCCTGCTGATCGCGTTCCAGGTCGTCCCGATCGCGTACACGGTCAACATCGCGTTCACGAACTATTCGACCGGCCACATTCTCGCCAAAGACGAGGCGATCGACGGCATCAAGACCAACTCGCTTTCGCCCCCGCCGAACGGCAAGTCGTATGCCATGGCGCCGGCGCACGACGCAAGCGGCAAGCTCGTGCTCGTGCTCGTGGACGAGGACACGAACAAGGCGTATGTCGGCACCCGCGACGGATTGAAGCCGATCCCCTCCTCGAGCGTTCAGAAGACGAGCGACGGGACGATCACCGGGGCGGCGGGCTACAAGCTCGTCAAGGGCAACGAGCTCTTCACCCTCGACAGGGAGCTCGCCGCGTTCAAGGTGCCGACGGCCGGACAGAGCGCCATCCAGCCGCAGGGGATCGATTCGGCCGTCGAGCTTCGGCCGACGCTGCGCTACGACAAGGCTCATGACTCATTCGTCCGCATCTCGGACGGGGTGGTGTTCAAGGACAACGGACGTGGCTCGTTCGTCGCTGCCGGCGGTCAGGAGCTCGAACCGGGCTGGAAGACGACCGTCGGCTTCCGCAACTTCTCACGGATCATCCACGACCCGCTGGTGCGCGGGCCGTTTCTGCGGGTCTTTGCGTGGACGTTCGCGTTCGCGTCGCTGACGGTGCTCTTCTCGTTCTCGCTCGGCCTCTTCCTCGCGATCGCCCTGGACAAGGCGGGACTGCGCTTTCAGCGGTTCTACCGCTCCGTGCTGGTCGTCCCCTACGCGATTCCGGGCTTCCTCTCGCTGCTCGTTTGGAAGGGCCTTCTCAACGACGACTTCGGCGTCGTCAACAAGCTCCTACACACAAACATCCCGTGGCTGTTCGGCGCCAACTGGGCCAAGGTGGCGGTCCTGCTCGTCAGCACCTGGCTGACGTTCCCGTATTTCTTCCTGGTGTCCATGGGCGCGCTCCAGTCGATCCCGATGGAGCTGAAGGAGGCAGCCCGCGTCGACGGCGGCAACGCGTGGCAGGAATTCCGCAAGGTGACGCTGCCGCTCCTGCTCATCGTCGTCGCGCCGCTGATGATCGCGTCGTTTGCGTTCAACTTCAACAACTTCGGCAACATCTACCTGCTGACCGGTGGCGGGCCTTCGACGGGCGGCCAATCGATTGCGGGGGCGACGGACATCCTGATCAGCTACACGTACAAGCTGGCGTTCGCCGCCGGCAAGGGCAACGACTACGGCTTGGCGAGCGGCGTCGCGATCATCATCTTCTTCATCGTCGGGACCATTTCCGCGGTGACGTTCTGGCGGACCAAGGCCCTGGAGAACGTGCAATGACCGTGGTCGAACAGGCCGTCCCTCGCGCCGAGACGAGGCGGGCGACCCCCAGGCGGCCAAAGCTCGGCGACACCTGGTGGCGCCATCTCGTCGGGATCCTTGCCGTTGCCTTTGCGCTCTTTCCCGTCGCATACATCGTCTCGGCGTCGTTCAACGCGGACAACTCTCTGAGCGGGTCGTCACTGATCCCCCGGAAGGTGACGTTGAGCAACTACACCGAGCTCTTCACGAACAAGAAGGAGAATGCACGCAAGACGCCGACCGCCTCGTCGCACTACGCGCGCTGGTTGGCGAACACCGTGATCGTTTCCGCGGCCACTTCGTTCTTCACCGTCCTGCTCGGCGCCATCGCCGCTTACGCCTTCAGTCGCTTCCGCTTCCGCGGGCGCCGGATGGGGATGATCGCCCTGCTCTTAATTCAGATGTTCCCGGCGTTACTCGCGGTCGTCGCCATCTACCTGATGCTGCTGCACATCGGCGATGTCTTCTCCTTCATCGGGCTCAACACACTGACCGGACTGATCCTGATCTACCTCGGTGGCGTGATGGGTCTCAACACTTGGCTGCTCAAGGGCTTCTTCGACACGATTCCGTCGGCGCTCGACGAATCGGCGCGCATCGACGGGGCGACGCCTGCCCAGATCTTCTGGGGCGTCGTCTTGCCCCTGGCGGCACCTGTGCTGGCCGTGATCGCACTCCTGTCGTTCGTGGGTGTGATCAATGAATTCGTGATTGCGAGTGTCGTTCTTCAGACATCCGAAAAGCTGACGCTGCCCGTCGGCCTGTTCGGCTACATCGGTGAGAACTACTCGGAGAAATGGGGCCCCTTTGCGGCGGGCGTGTTGATCGCGGCGGTACCGGTCGTTGCCCTCTTCATGTTCCTGCAACGCTTCATCGTCTCGGGCCTCACCCAGGGTTCTGTGAAGGGATGAGCGTGCTCGAGGCGGAAGCGGCGCTCCTCAGCGAGCCGCACCACGACGGCTCCGACGTCTACGTCCTCGAGCGGCCAGACGAGCTGGGCGGCGAGGCGGTCGTGCGCGTGCGCGCGCCGGGCGAAGTGGATGCGGTCGCGCTCCGGTACACGGAGGACGGCGAAGCGCGCGCGGTCGAGGCGCAGAGCGACGGCGAGGGCTGGTGGGTTGCGCGCTTCCCGGTCCGCAACCCGACCGTCCGTTATCGCTGGCTCTTCTCGGGCGGCGAGCTCGGCTACGCGTGGCTGAACGGCCTTGGCGTCGTCGACCACGACATCCCGGACTCGGACGACTTCGTCATGTCCCTCGACCCCGGCGGCCCCGACTGGCACCTCGGCTCGGTCGTCTACGAGATCTTCCCCGACCGGTTCGCTTCCAGCGGGCTCGACGTCCAGCCGCCCGAATGGGCGATTCGCCGCGACTGGGACGAGCTCCCGACCGGCCGCGGCCCCGAGACGCCGTACGAGTGGTTCGGCGGCGACCTCCGCGGCGTCGAGGAGCGCCTCGACCACGTCGAGAGCCTCGGCGCGAACGTGATCTACCTGACGCCGATCTTTCCGGCCGGTAGCACGCATCGCTACGACTCGACCACGTTCGACCGGATCGATCCGCTGCTCGGCGGCGACGAAGCGCTCGAATCGCTCGCGCGCGCCGCGCACGCGCGCGGCATTCGCGTGATCTCCGACCTGACGACCAACCACACGGGCGACAAGCACGAGTGGTTCGTCGGCGGCGAGCGCGACCTCTACCTCTTCGACGAGAGCGGTGACTACGAGTCGTGGTGGGGTGTCAAGTCGCTGCCGAAGCTGAACTGGCGCTCGCCCGAGCTTCGGACTCGGATCCAGGCCACGGCACGAAGGTGGCTGCAGCGGCCGTATGCGCTCGACGGCTGGCGGGTCGACGTCGCCAACATGAGCGGCCGGACCGGCGCGACCGATGTGAACGCCGACGTGGCGCCGACGCTCTGCGAGGCGCTGAACGAGGACTCGCTCCTCATGGCGGAGTACTTCCATGACTTCCGCGCGGATGCCGCCGGCTGGCACGGCGTCATGAACTACTCCGGCTTCTCGAAGCCGGTCTGGGGCTGGCTCCGCCGCGACGCAGGCTTCCCCTATCTGGGCCTGCCCGTGCCGATGCCGCTCTTCCGGGGTGACGCCGCGGTTGCGACGATGCGGGCGTTCCGGGCCGGGGTGCCTTGGCAGTTCTCGCTCCACTCGTGGGCGATCCTGGACAGCCACGACACTCCACGCTTCCGAACGCTGGCCGGCTCGCGCGAGCGGCAGCTCGTCGGCGTCGGCCTGCAGATGACCACGCCGGGCGTGCCGATGGTGTTTGCGGGAGACGAGGTCGGGCTCGAGGGCGAGTGGGGAGAGGACGCGCGCCGCACGATCCCGTGGGATCGGCCCGACTCCTGGGACACGGGGCTGCTCGAGGAATACCGGCGACTGATCGAGCTGCGCCGCTCCAGCGAGGCGCTTGCGCGGGGCGGCCTGCGCTACGCGTACGTCGACGAAGACGTGATCGCGTACCTGCGCGAAACGCCGGAGGAGCGGCTGCTCTGCCTCGCCAGCCGCGCTCCGCACGAGCCCGTCCGCCTTCCTTTCAACTCACTCGAAACGCTCTACGGGGTCGACGCCGAGGTCGAAGGGAGAGATGCTCTCCTTCCGGCAGAAGGCCCGTCATTCAACGTCTGGAGGCTGAACGATGGCTGAGGTCGCTTTGGACCACGTCGAGAAGGTGTACGAGAACGGATTCAGGGCCGTCCACGAGCTCTCGCTCGAGATCCACGACGGCGAGTTCCTCGTCCTCGTCGGCCCGTCGGGCTGCGGCAAGACGACCGCGCTGCGCATGGTCGCCGGCCTCGAGGAGATCTCCGACGGGACGATCACGATCGGCGGTCGCGTCGTCAACGACCTGACGCCGAAGGAGCGGGACATCGCGATGGTGTTCCAGAACTACGCCCTTTATCCACACCTGACCGTCGCCGAGAACATCGCCTTCGGCCTCCGCCTTCGCAAGGAGCCGAAGAAGACGATCAACGAGAAGGTCGAGTGGGCGGGCAAGCTGCTCGGCCTGACGCAGTACCTGAACCGCCGTCCGAAGGAGCTTTCCGGCGGCCAGCGCCAGCGCGTGGCAATGGGGCGCGCGATCGTCCGCGAGCCGCAGGTCTTCCTGATGGACGAGCCGCTCTCGAACCTCGACGCGAAATTGCGCGTCCAGATGCGCGCGGAGATCGCGAAGATCCAGCGCCAGGTCGGCGTCACCACGGTCTACGTCACGCACGACCAGATCGAGGCGATGACGATGGGTGACCGCGTCGCCGTCATGCGCAAAGGCGAGCTGCAGCAGCTCGGCGCGCCGCAGGCGCTCTACGACAACCCGGAGAACCTCTTCGTCGCGAGCTTCATCGGCTCGCCGGCGATGAACCTCGTCGAGGGCGAGATCGTCAAAGCCAACGGTGATCTGGGCGTGCGGCTCGGCGACCAGGAGTTGCCGGTCTCCGGCGAGCTCGCGGCGAAGCGGCCCGGCCTGGCCGACTACGACGGGCGGACGGTCGCGGTGGGAATCCGGCCCGAGCATATGGAGGACGCCGCGATCGAGTCGGACGGAAAGCCGCGGCTCCGGGGCCACGTGACCGTCACCGAGGCGCTCGGCTCCGAGGTGCTCGCGCACGTCGAGGTGTCGGCGAAGCCAGTCTCCTCGGACGAGGTGCTCGAGGTGGTCGAGGGCGACGAGGCCGTGAGGCAGGACCTCGAGACGGCGGCTGCCGAGCGGCGCACGACGATCGTCGCCCGCTTCGACGCGAGCACGCGCGCGAAGCCCGGCGCAGACGTCGAGATCGCCGTCGAGGCAGGAAAGCTGCAGTTCTTCGATCTCGACACGGGGTCGGCCATTCGCGAACGCACAGCCCGTACCTAGCGTCCGGGCCGGGGCAGGGGAGGAACGATGCAGAGGGCATGTCGCTGGGTTGGAGGGCTGGGCGCATTCGCGCTCGCGTTGTTCGCGCTCGTCGGGTCGAACGCGGTTGCGTCGCACACGCCGGCGCCGACGAGCGTCACGATCGCCGGCTCGCTCCAGAGCGAGCTCGGCTGTCCGGGCGACTGGGATCCCGGCTGCGCTGCGACGGGGTTGACCTACGACGCGAATGACACGGTCTGGCAGGGGACCTTCAACGTGCCCGCCGGCGGCTACGAGTACAAGGGTGCCCTGAACGGCTCCTGGAACGAGAACTACGGGCTGAACGCGGCTCCAGGCGGCGCGAACATCCCGCTCTCCCTGGGGACGAACCGCAGCGTCAAGTTCTACTACGACCACGGCACGCACTGGGTCACGGACGACGTCAACTCGACGATCGCCGTCGCCCCCGGAAGCTTCCAGTCCGAGCTCGGCTGCTCCGGCGACTGGGATCCGGGTTGCCTGCGCTCCTGGTTGCAGGACCCTGACGGCGACGGCATCTACACGATGACCACGACCGCGCTCCCGGCGGGGGACTACGAGGCGAAGGTCGCGCTGAACGAGGGCTGGGACGTCAACTACGGCAAGGACGGCGTCCAGAACGGTCCGAACATCCAGTTCCACGTGCCGGCTACCGGCGCGAAGACGAAGTTCAGCTACGACGCCGCCTCGCACGTCCTGACGATCCAGGCCGGTCACGGCGCGGACAACAACGTCGAGTGGGACGGCCTGCGGCACGACTCGCGCGACACGCTCTACCGGACCCCCGCCGGCGCGGTGCCGGCCGGGACGCCGGTCACGCTCCGCTTCCGCACCTTCCACGACGACGTCACGTCGGTGAAGCTGCGTGTCTTCGACGTCAACGCGGGGGCGCAGCGGATTGTCAGCATGACGCGCGCGGCGAGCGACGTCTCCTGCTACCAGGAGTCGCTTGCGTCGGAGACGTGCGACTTCTGGCAGACGACGATCGCGAACCCGTCGCCGAACAACCTCTGGTACCGCTTCATCGTCTCGGACGGCTCGAAGACCGCCTACTACGCGGACGACACGCCCGCGCTCGACGGCGGGCTCGGGAAGCCGACCGACAACCAGGTCGACCAGAGCTGGGCGTTGATGGCGTACGAGCCGTCATTCGCGGCGCCCGCCTGGGCGAAGGACGCCGTCATCTACCAGATCTTCCCCGACCGCTTCCGGAACGGGAACACCAGCAACGACCCGAAGACCGGCGATCCCCGCTACGACGAGCCCGTCGTCAAGAAGTCGTGGAGCTCGCTCCCCGAGGGGTACTGCTCGCACTACAACACCGGCTGCTCCGAGGGCCCGCGCGGCCGCGACTACTTCGGCGGCGACCTCGACGGCGTGTTGAACAAGCTCGACTACCTCCACGATCTCGGCGTCAACACGATCTATTTCAACCCCGTCTTCGCGGCGAAGTCGAACCACCGCTACGACACCGCGGACTACCGCCGGATCGACCCCTACCTGGGGACGAACGGCGACTTCGCGAAGCTCGTCACCCAGGCGAAGAAGGTGGGGATCCGGGTCGTCCTCGACGGCGTCTTCAACCACATGTCGTCAGACAGCCCGTTCTTCGACCGCTACCACCACTACAACAACGTCGGCGCGTGCGAGTCGCTCGGCTCGCAGTGGCGGTCCTGGTTCACCTTCCGGAACCAGCACGTCCCCTGCGGCGCCGGCGACTACGAGGGCTGGTTCGGCTTCGACTCGATCCCGGTCCTGAACAAGTCGAACCCGGACGTCAAGAGCTACTTCGTCACCGGCGACGACAGCGTCTCGCGGCTGTGGCTCGACCGCGGCGCGGCCGGCTGGCGGCTCGACGTGATGGGCGACTCCTCCTTCCCGGCCGGGTATTGGAGCGACTTCCGCCGCGTCGTCAAGGGCGAGAAGTCGGATGCGCTGATCATCGGCGAGCTGTGGCAGAAGGACACGACGCTGCTCCGGTTCCTGCGCGGCGACCGGGCCGACTCGACGATGAACTACCGGCTCCGCGACGCGGAGCTCGGCTTCCTCGCGCCGCAAGGCTTCGACTCCAAGGGCTTCGCCGACGGCGGGCACTCGATCTCGGCCTCGCAGTTCGCGGCGCGGCTCGCGTCGATGCGGGAGGACTACCCGGACGCGGCCTACTACTCGCTGATGAACCTGCTCGACAGCCACGACACGGCGCGGCTCCTGTGGCAGCTGACGCCGGGCGCCGAGAACCGCGCCGATCGCGAGCAGAACGCAGCGAATGTGGCAGCCGGCAAGCAGCGGCTCCGGCTCGCGTCGCTGATCCAGTTCGCGCTGCCGGGCGCGCCGACCGTCTACTACGGGGACGAGGCCGGCATGACCGGAGCCGACGATCCCGACGACCGGCGCGCCTATCCGTGGACGGATACGGGCGGGAGCCCGGACACGTCGCTCATCGCGCACTACAAGGCGCTGACGGCGCTGCGGAAGGCCGTGCCGGCGCTCGTGGCCGGCGACTTCCGCATCCTCCTCGCCGACGACTCGGCGAACACGGTCGCGTTCGGCCGAAAAACCGGCACGGACGCCGCCGTTGTCGCGGTCAACCGCGGCGGCTCGGCGCAGACGCTGCACGTGCCCGTAGCGCACTACCTGCCAGACGGCACGGCGCTGAACGCGGTCTACGGAGGCGGCGGCGGCACCGTCAGCGGCGGTGAGCTCGTCGTCACCGTTCCGGCGATGGGGGCGGTCGTCCTCGACACCGGCGCGACCGACCTGACGCCGCCGGCAGCTCCGAGCGGCCTCGCCGTCGCCTCGGAGGGCGACGGTCGCGTCGGCCTCTCGTGGAACGCCGCCGACGGCGCAGCGTCGTACGCGATCTACCGAAGCCCGGTCACGGGCGGCGGCTACGTGCAGGCGGGCACCGCGACCAGCACGTCCTTCACGGACACCGGCCTCCGGAACGCCCGGACGCTCTACTACGTCGTCCGCGCGCTCGATTCGGCAGGCAACGAGAGCGCCGCCTCGAACGAGATCTCGGCTCTGCCGCACCTCGTGATCGGCTGGGCGAACATCCAGTGGCCGCCCTCGATGAACCACACGATCAGCGCGGTCAACCGCACGGACAACGTCTACGGCCAGGTCTGGATCGACGGCGTCACGAACCAGCCCGGCGAGGCGCCGAGCCTGCGCGCCCAGCTCGGGTTCGGCCCGGACGGCTCGAACCCGGACGGGAACGCCGCCTGGGACTGGGTGGAGGCGTCGTTCAACGGCGACCGCGGCAACAACGACGAGTACGTCGCCTCGCTGCTGCCGGAGCAGACGGGCACGTACGACTACGCCTACCGGTACACGACCACCGACGGCCGCGACTGGATCTACGCGGATCTCGACGGCATCGGCAACGGCTACAGCCCCAGCCAGGCCGGCAGCCTGACCGTCTCGCCGAGCGGCGACTCGACTCCGCCGGCGACGCCGACCGGGTTCCACAAGGTCTCGGGCTCGCCGACCGCGATCGAGCTCGGGTGGAACGCGGTTACCGGTGATCCGACGCTGTACGGGTACGAGGTCCGGCGCGCCGATTCGGCGGGCGGCCCGTACTCGCTGCTGGCGCGGACGACCGCGACCTCGTTCACGGACACGATGGTCACGGAGGGTGCGACCTACTACTACGTCCTCCGCGCGATCGACCTGTCCTTCAACCACTCCGGGGACACCGCGCCGGTGCAGGCGGCTGCCGAGACCAGGAAGGTGAACGTGGTCTTCACCGTCAACGTGCCGGCGACGACGGACGCGAACGGACGCGTCTACATCGCCGGCACGCTCAATCGGCTTGACGGCGGCCTTCCGGAATGGAACCCCGGCGGTGTCGTCCTCAACCGCACGGATGCGACGCACTGGACGATCATGCTCTCCGGCTTCGAGGGAACCCAGCTCGAGTACAAGTACACGCTCGGCGACTGGGACCACGTCGAGAAGGACGGCGCCTGCGGTGAGATCGGCAACCGGCAACTGACCCTCACCTACGGCAGCTCCGGGACGCAGGCGGTCAACGACACCGTCGCGAACTGGCGAAACGTCGCACCTTGCGGGAGCTGACCCCCGCCGCGGTCATCGGCAACGGCTCGCTCCTCGCCTCTCTCTCGGCGAGGGGCGAGCTGCTGCGCCTGTGGTGGCCGCATCCGGATCGAGGCCAGCACCTCGGCCGGCTCCGGCTCGGCCTCGAGCGCGACGGCGAGACGTGCTGGCTCGACGAGGAGCCGTTCACATGGTCGCAGGAGTACGTCGGCGACTCGACGATCCTCCGGACGACTGCGCGCTCCAGGGCAATGACCGTCGAGATCGACGACCTGGTCCTGCCGGACGAGCCGGTCCTCGTTCGCCGGATCTCGTCGGACATCACCGGCGCGCGCCTCGTCGTCGACTGCCATCCCGAACTGGACGAGCGTACGCGTGCGATGGGGGTCTACGTCGACGGGCCGACGGGTGCGGTCGTCTTCCATCGGAGCCCGTACGCCCTGGCGCTTGCGACCTCTCGCGACACCGGCTCCTCGTGCGGCGGCTTCGGACGCGTCCACGGGACGCTCACTTCCGCGCTGGACGGATCCACGGAGCTCGTCTGCGCCTTCGCACCGACTCCGCCCGCGGCCGCTGCTCGTGCCATCGAGGTGCTCGCCACGAGCTTCGAGCAGCACGCCGAGGCGCGACGTCGCGTCGATGCCTCGCGCATCGCGCTTGCCCAACCGCCACAGACAGGCGAGGTGGCCCCGCTCTACAGGCGCTCGCTGCTCGTCTTCGACACGCTCGCCGACGCCCGGACGGGCGCCGTGATCGCTGCGCCCGAGCTCGACCCGGATTTCGTCGAGTCCGGCGGGTACGGGTTCGTCTGGCCGCGCGACCTCGCGTTCCTCGTGCTCGCCTTTCTCGCTGCGCAGCGCACGGACCTGGCGGAGCGGGCGCTGCTCTGGCTGCCGACCGCGCAGGAGGAGTCGGGGTTGTGGCTCCAGCGGCACTGGACGGACGGGACGCTCGCGCCCTCGTGGTGCGAGCACCAGATCGACGAGACCGGCTCCGTCCTCTTCGCGTACGAGGCCGCGTGGCGCGAGCTGCGCGACTCGGCGCTCGACGACGCCCTCTGGCCGTCGGCGCGGCTGGCGGCGGACTACCTGCTCACGACGCTCGAGGATCAGGGAATCCCCTGCCGGACCGCGGACCTCTGGGAGGAGCGCGATGGCTGCCACGCGTACACGGCTGCGGCCGTGGCGGCCGGTCTCGACGCGGCGGCGTCGCTGGCTCGACGGCACGAGGCGGAACTGGAAGCGGTCTACGCCTCGGCCGCCGAGCGCCTCCGAAGCGCCCTCGACCGCTGCTTCTGGAGCGACGAGCACGGCCGCTACCTGCGCAGCCTCGGCGATCCCACCCTCGACGTGTCGCTGCTCGGCCTGGCCTGGCCGTTCCGCGCCGTCGATCCGGCAGGCGTGCGAATGCGCGCGACGGCCGACGCGGTCGAGCGCATGCTCGCGCGGCCCGACGGGGGACTCCTGCGCTACGAGGGCGACACCTACGCGGGCGGCAATCCGTGGGTGCTCGCCGCACTGTGGCTCGGGCTCTACCGGCGTCAGGTCGGAGACCTCGACGGCCACCGCCGCGCCGTCGTATACGCGCAGCGCGTCGCGACGCCGCTCGGCCTCCTGCCCGAACAGGTGACCGACCACGGCGAGCCCGCCTGGGTCCTTCCCCTCGCGTGGAGCCATGCGATGCTCGTCCTCGCGGCGCGGCCGGAGCTCGAGGCGGTCCGAGCTCGCGCGGCCGCGGCGGCCGCGCCTGTTCGAGTGCCGCGCTAGCGGCCGTTAGCCTGGCCGGGTGGGTCTCCTCCCGGTTCCGCAGCCCTACGACTTCGAGCGCTCGCTCGACCGCTTCACGTTCTGGGGCGTCGATCGGGCGAACGTCTGGCACGACGGCGGTCTCCACCGCGTGATCGCGGGCCGTGAAGTGCGGATCGCGCCCGCGAAGGGCGGAGTCCTGGTCGAGCCGCTCGACGACGTCACCGAGCCGGTCGTGCGCAAGCTGCTCGGGCTCGAGCAGGACGTGGCTTCGTTCCAGGTCTTCGCGCGAGGGGACTCCGTGCTGGCCGAGACCGTCCGACGCTACCCCGGCTTCCGGCCGCCGCTCGCCCCCGACCCGTTCGAGGCGCTCGTTTCCTCGATCACGGCGCAGCAGGTCTCGCTGCACTCGGCGTTCGCTGTGCGCAGCCGGCTGATCGATCGCTTCGGCGAGCCGGCCGCACACGCTGCTGCATTTCCAACGCGCGAGCGTGTTGCGCGAGCGCGCGAAGAGGAGCTGACCGAGCTCGGCTTCTCGCGACGCAAGGCGGAGTACGTCCTCGGGCTCGCGCGCTCCGACCTCGACTTCGAGGCGTTGGCCGTCCTGCCCGATCACGAGATCAAGGCGCGGATCACGGCTCTGCGCGGCCTCGGCGAGTGGAGTGCCGACTGGTTCCTCGCGCGTCATCTCGCGCGGCCGGAGGCCTGGCCGGCGGGCGACCTCGGCCTGCGCAAGGCGGTGCTCGCCTTCTACCCTGACGTCGAAGACATCCGAGCCGCCGGCGAACGCTTTCGGCCTTTCCAGAACCTGACCGCCCACTACTTGCTACTGGCACTTCGGCACCCGTGACGATCCGAACCGCGACCGACTCCGACCACGACGGGCTGCGCGAGCTCTGGACGGCGTTCCAGGCAGAGGTCGGCGGACCGGATTACCTCCGCACGAGCTGGGAGGACACCTGGGGCGACCTCCGCCGCCACAGCGATGACGGCCTCGGCTTCGTGGCCGAGGACGACGGAACGCCGATCGGGTTCGTGTTCGCCACGGTGCCGCGCAAGACTCCCGATGTCGGCCACGTCGTCGACCTCTACGTCGTGCCCGAGTCTCGGCGGCAGGGGGTGGGACGCGCGCTGATGGAGCGAGTCGTCGCCGTGCTCGCCGAGCGCGAGGTCGGCCATGTCGGGCTCGACGTGCGGATCGACAACGCCGCGGCCGGCGCGTTCTACGACCGGCTCGGCTTCGTGGCGCAGGAGCGTTTCCTGACGACGTCGACCTCCACGGTGCAGGAACGGCTGAGCTCGGCGGCCCAGCCGAAGCAATCGTTCGGCTCCACGCACGTGCAGACGGACGACGAGACGTCCGTGGAGCGTGCCGTCGAGCGCTTCATGCCACGGCTCGGCCGGCCGGCGAGCGCCGAGGTGACGCCTGCGCGAAACGGTTGGGTCACCGTCTACGAGGCGTCGTGCGACGAGGACCGTTCCGCGCACCGCCGCCTGGGCGCGGAGCTCTCGGAACGGCTGGGCGTACCGGCCATCGCCCTGCGCCTCGAGGAGGGCGCCGTCGTCCGCTTCTATCTCTTCGAGCGCGGGCGGATGGTGGACGAGTACCTCTCCGTGCCCACGTACTACGGCGAGCTGAACAAGGCGGACGAGATCTCGCTTGCGGCGAACGCGACCCTCGTGGCGCGGCTGACGGGCGCGGATCCTGCGCAGGTGCGGGCCGTCGCGCGCAACGCTTCTTCGACCTCCGAGCTGCCGCCCGCGCCGGAGCTGCTCGCGGCGATCGCCGCAGTCATGGGCCTGGAAACTAGGATCGAGGCGTGATTACGCTCTACGACGCAGACCGCTGTCCCTACTGCGCGCGCGCACGGATCGTCCTCGCGGAGAAGAGCCTCGAGCACGACGTGGTCGCGATCGACCTGGACGACCGGCCCGCGTGGATCTACGAGAAGAACCCACTCGGGAGGGTGCCGGTGATCGAGGAGGACGACTTCGTCCTCGCCGAGTCGGCGGTGATCAACGAGTACCTGGAGGAGCGGTGGCCGGAGCCGTCGTTGTGGCCTGCCGATCCCGGCGAGCGCGCCCTCGGCCGGCTGCTCGTGCATCGCTTCGACGAGCTCAGCCGCCCGTACTACGCGCTGCGGCGCGGGGATGAGGGCGCGCGGGAGCGCCTCGATGCGCAGCTCGCATCCCTCGGCGCGCGGCTGGAGCGCCAGCCGTTCCTTTCGGGCCGGGCGTTCGGGCTCGCCGACGTCGCCTACGTGCCGTGGATCCTGCGCGCGCGCGAGCGCATGGACGTCTCGCTCGAGCCGTTTCCGGCGCTCGCGGACTGGGTCGACCGACTGACCGAGCGGCCGTCGATTGCGGCCGAGAGCGAGCTCGTCGCGGCGCTGTGATCGCGGCTCTCCCGCCGGTCGTCGGCGTCGCCTGGCTGGAGGAGCACCTCGGCGATCCGGATCTGTTCCTCGGCGACGTCCGCGGCCCGAACGCGCACACGCGCGGCCACATCCCGGGTTCGAAACCGCTCGTGCTGGGGTCGCCGCCGCCGATGAGCGACCGGCCCACCCTGGAGGCGCTCGCCCCGGAGGTCGGGCTGCGCCTCCGCCGACACGGCGTCACGCGCGAGGAGCGGCTCGTGCTCTACGACCGCGGCGACGGCGTTGGCGCGATGCCGGCGGCTCAGATGGCCGAGCTTGCGGGACATCCGGCCGTGGCCGTCCTGCTCGGCGGGCTGGCGGCGTGGCCGGGCGACCTCGAGGTCGGCGCGGTCGAGCTGACGCCGGTGAAGACAACATGGGAACCGCGGTTGGAGGCGGTCCCGACCCGGGACGAGCTGGCCGGCCGGCTCGACGACGAGTCGCTGACGATCCTCGACGTCCGCACGGACGAGGAGTTCAGGGGGAAGGGCGGCTATCCGTGCGACCCGCGGCAAGGCCACATCCCCGGCGCGCGGCATGTCCACGTCCAGGATCTGTTCTCAGGCCCGGGGCAGCCCCGCAGCGCCGGCGAAGTGCACGCGCTCGTCGGCGATGCCGAGGAGATCGTCGCGTACTGCCATTCGGGCTCGCGCTCGGCGCTGGCGACCCTAGCCCTGCGCGCGGCCGGTTACAACGCCCGGAACTACGCAGGCTCGTGGCACGAGTGGTCCCGGCACCCGGAGCTACCGCTCGAGCGCTAACACGCCTGAGTTCCTCCAGTACGCTGTTCGCAATCGCGGACATCAACGCCAACATCGAGAGGATCCTCGAGCTCATAGAGGGTGAGATCGGTGGCGAAGAAGGACTACAAGAAGAGGACTCCTGAGGAAAAGGCTCGCTGGCGCGAGCGTCAGCGGCGGTTCGAGGAGCTGCTCGAGCGCCGCCTCGAGCGCGAGGGGATTACCAAGGAGGAAGCCCTCCGGCGGATCCAGCCGCCCGATTAGCTGTTCAGGCCGGCGCGGCGACGCGCTCCGCCGCCTCCACGAACGCGTTGCAAAGGCGTCGCCCGAGGTCGTTCCACGCTTCGATTCGCTCCCGCGTCTCCGCGAGGAGCCGCTCACCGTCGCTCGCCTCCGGCTCCTCCGCGACCCAGCTCTCGACCTGGGCGAGCGTCACCTCCGGATGGAACTGCACGCCCCAGGCGCGCTCGCCGAGGCGGAACGCCTGCGTGCACACGCTGCTTCGCGCGAGCTCCTCCGCTCCGGCCGGGAGCCCGTGCATGTAGTAGTGCCACTGGAACGCCTCGAAGCGCTTTGGCAGCCAGCCGAGCACCGGGTCGCCCGTGGCCGCAGGCGTGAGCTCCACGTCCTGCCAGCCGATCTCCGGTTCAGAGGCCGGAAGGACCGGCGCATGCGCGGCCTTCGCCAGGAGCTGGGCGCCGAGGCAGACGCCGAGCATCGGCGCGCCGAGGTCGAACAGCCGCTGCAGGAACATGTTCTCGTCGCGGAGCCACGGATGGCGGTCGTCCTGGTCGGCGTGCATCGCTCCGCCGAAGATCAGCACGGCGCCGTAGTCGTCCAGCGGCCGCGGCAGCGGCGTGTCCCACGCGAGGCTCCACTCCTCGAGGCGGTGCCCGCGCCCTTCGACCGCGTCCGCGAAGACGCCCGCCCGAACGGCCTCGCCGTGGATGAGGGCCAAGATGTTCATCAGCTCGCCGGCACCTTCTCCGCCTGGAGGAGCCTCCGCAGCTCGGCCGCGTTCGCGGCCGCTTGCGCGACCCGCCCTCCGTGGCCGTCGGGACTCGTTGCGTTGTTGTTGAAGAACGCGAACGCCTGCTCCGCCTGTCCCGAGAGCTCGCGCAAGGGCTCGACCCACTCGCGCAGCTCGTCCTTGCCGTAGAGGTAGTCGAACCGCTCGGCGGCGCTGCCGCCCCGCTTGTTCCAGGTCTCCGCGTTGCGGCCGTGGAAGCGGACGTACAGCGTTGGGCTCGTCAGCGCGAGCACGGTCGGGACGAGGTTCTTGCCGCCCACGATCCGCGGCGCGTCGACGATCACGTGGGTTGCGCCGATCTCCTCGAGGAAGGCGAGCGTCTCGTCCCGCCCCTCCTCGTCGAGCCAGCTGATGTGACGGAACTCGACGAGCATCTCGTCGTCGCCGAGCTGTTCGCGCGCCCAACGGATGTAGTCGAGCGACGCCTCCTTCCGGACGACGTACGAGGGGAACTGGAAGAGGATCCCGCCGAGCTTCCCCGCCGAGCGCAGGGGCTCGAGGGCGCCCAGGAAACGGTCGAACACCTTCGCGCGGAACTCGCGCGAGGGCCGGTCGACGCGCCCGCGATCGTCGAGAGGCGCCTCGTCGCGGAGGTCGGTGGGCAGCGCCTCCTTCTTCACGGGATGCCGCGTCATCAGCCCGAACGCCTTCACGTGCATCACGAACCCGTCGGGTGTGCGCTCGGCCCACCGCGACACCATCTCCTCGACCGGTAAGCGGTAGTAGGTCGAGTCCACCTCGACCGTGTCGAAGTGGTCGGCGTACCAGGCGAGCCGCTCTCCCGGCGCGACGCCCTTCGGATACCAGTGCTTCGAGAGCGCATCGTCGGCCCAGGAACAGGTGCCGATCCGGATCTCTGCCACAGGGTCAGGATAAAGAACTCGTTTCAGAATGACTCAAGGCTTCGTTTTGAAACGAGTTCAAGGCGACGGGGCCCGTCTCCGGGCCCCGTCGTGCCTGTTAGAAGCGGACGGTTATCTTCTTGCTCGTCGCCGTGAAGCCGCCCGCCGTCGCGCTCACGCAGGGAATCGGCGGCTGCGTCGGGTTCGCGCAGCCTTCCGCACCGAGATCGCGGGCCGCGGCCGTGACACTCGCCTGGAAGGTCGAGCGCTTGCCCGTCCCCTTCACCTTCTTCGAGTACCGGCCGGCTGCATTCGACGTCGCGCTCGCCTTCACCTTGCCGTTGATCAGCAGGGTCACTTTCGCCACGGCGGCGAGGCCCGACTGGGTTACGAGGCCGGACAGCGTCACCTGCTTCTTCTTCTTGCTCGTCACCTTTGTCGTCAGCGTGACGGCCCCGGGTCCGACGAACGAGCGCGTCTCGACGGTGCCCGCGACGTTCGGCTGGCCCGTAGCCGGCGTGTACGGCGTCGTGAAGGCGATCCAGCGCGCCGCGCCCGCCGTCGGGATGATGGGGCCGTTCACCTTGAACTTCGCATTGCGAAGCTGCGCCCCGTTCGGAGAGCGCCCCGGCGTGCCCTGAGGCACGTCCGCGGGGCCGAGGCAGGTCACGAGCTTCGCGCTCCCGAGGGCGGCTTCGACACCCGTAGTCGGATCGACGTAGACCGGCAATGCGATCGTCTGGCCGGCGACGGAGAGGCGCAGGATCCAGACGGCCTGGTGCGCTCCTGGTGCGCACACGTCGGTGAGGTGGTTGGCGGGATTGTCCACGACCACGTCGCCCTCGAGCGGTAGCGGGATGTTGCCGAGGTCGCGGGCGAGGACCTCGCCGGACGTCGTTCCGATCACCGTGCCCACCGCCTGGTTCGCGTTCAGAGACGAGCTTGTGGGGACGTAGATCGTGATCTTGGCCGGCTGCGGATCGGTGTCCGCCTGCGAGAGGCTGATCTCGACAGACGCCGGCGAGGTCGTCTGTGTCACCGCCAGCTTCTGTGTCGCCAGAGCGTTCCCGGCGAGCGCGAGGGCCGCGATTCCGGCCACGGTGAGGACGGCCAGCTTGTAGATGCTCTTCATAAAACCCCCTCATTCCTTTGAGTCACGAATCCAACGATTAGACGCAGGATCGATTCGAGAGTTGTTGACGGCGGTCAGCCCTGTGCGTTCACGAGCTTCCCGAAGATCCAATGCCCGTTCGCGTAACGGATGAACCGGGCCTTGTCGATCGGGTAGTAGTCGTTCGGGGACGTCCGGATCCGGACACCGGACAGCAGGAACGGATTGACCTCGTTCACGTGCGTCGCCGCGCGCAGGACGCTGGCGCGCGTCGGGTTCTTGCCGGCGTGCCGTAGCGTGTCGACCATCGTGTAGGCGACCGCCATCCCGTAGTAGTTGTAGACGTCGAGGAACTTCGCGCCCGGCATGAAGCGGCTCAGGATCGAGTGGTAGAGCCGGACGGTCTTGTCCTTGGCGAAGATTTTCTGGGTGGGATCCTTGACGAACGCGATCGAGAGGGAGCCGTTCACCTGCCGCGGCGCGCTCAGGCGGGCGATCTTCATCACGTCCGGCGAGGGGGAGACCGAGCTGACGTAGATCTGCGGGTCCCAGCCGAGCCGCGCCGCCCCCACGTAGCCGAAGATCGCGAACTTCGGCGTCGCGAACAGCATCAGCGTGTCTGCCTTGGACGCGCGCAGGCGTGCCATCTGCGAGTCGATCGACGTGTCCGCGATCTCGTATGCCTGAGTCGCCACGATCTTCGCCTTGCCGCCGAGCCCGCGCCGGAGACCGTTCAGCAGGTCCTTGCCGAAGTCAGAGCTCTCGAACAGGACGGCGATCTTCGACCTGGGCGCGCTCGCCGCGATCCGGCGTCCGTAGACGACGCCCTCGCCGACGAAGCTGGGCAGGTAGCCGATCGTCCACGGGTACTTCTTGTGCTCGGACGCGATCCGGCTGACGCCGCTCCCGACGAAGAGCTCCGGAACCTTCTGGTCGTTGAGATACGAGCGAATTGCGAGTGCGTGCTCGGTGCCGACGGTGTTGAAGATCGCGAGCACCTTGTCCTGCTCGACGAGCTGGCGTGTGAGCAGGATCGTCTGCGGCACCTCGTACCCGTCGTCGAGGAACTTGTAGACGATCTTCCGTCCGTTGACTCCGCCTTTCGAGTTGACGTAGCGGAAGTACGCGTCAGCGCCGCGGCCGACCGATCCGAACGCGGACGCCGGCCCGCTCAGCGGGACGGTGCCGCCGATCGTGATCGTCGAGGACGTGACCCCCGGTGTGGCCGCGGGGGAGCCGACGAGCGCGACGGCCGCGGCCGCCGCGACGAGGTGCGAGATCACCGGGAGATCGTCTTCGGCAGGAGCGGAAGCGTCAAGCTGACCTTGCGAATCGTGAGCTGGGAGCCGTCCGGCACGGGCTTGAGGTAGAGGAGGTTCCCCAGGCTCTGGACGGTTGAGGTCGCGCCGAGATAGAGCCGCAGCCTCCCTCCGAGCGGGATCAGGTTCGCGTCCGAGACGAGCTTGAAGCTCACCGTTCGCGGCGCGCGGCCGAAGCTGGTCGCGGCGCCCCCGTCGCTGAGGACGGTCTCGCTCCCGTCCGCCTTCACCAGCGTCAGGACGGCGACCAGGTGCGGCCACCGCGTGCGGCTCGACGCCGTCACGCGAACGACCGGGGCGCCGAACTGCTCGACGCGCTGCTTGATCCGAAACTGGCGCACCGACTTCCCGCGCGGGCCGATCGGCGCAAGGCCGCGGCTCGTCAGCGTCACGCGCTTCACCTTCGGTAGGGCGGCGAAGCTCACGGTCTTGCCGCGCCACGGATCCGGTGCGACCTCCACGGGCTTCTCGGTGTCGACGCCGTTCGGCATTCCCTTGAGGAAGCGGTCGTACCAGCGGAGTCCCTGGCCGAGCAGGGCGCCGACGTCCGGCCCGGGGAACTTCGAGGGCGGATGGCCGAAGTCGCCGACGTAGAGCCGCTTCGGACCGGCAAGCGCGCGGTATGCCGCCGTCGCCTGGTCGATGTCGAACGCGAAGTCGCGCCGTCCCTGGAAGAGGAAGCTCGGCGTCGTCACGGCCTTGAGGAAGCGGAGGCTCGAGCGGACTCCGAAGACCTCGCGGATCGTCGGGAGGTTCTCGCCGGCGATCATCTGAGGGACGAGCGGCCGCAGCTCGGGCTGGATCCGGTCGGTCGGGACGCTCTGGGCGAAGCCGAAGATTGCGCCCGACTTGGCGAGGTTGCGCGGGAAGAGGGCCGTGTAGAGGTCGCTCCACGTCTCCACCGTCTCGAGCGCCTTGAACGGCACTCCCGCGACGACGGAGTTCCACGCAGCTCCCCCGCCGAGCGAGATCCCCCACCCGCCGATCTGCGTGTCGCTGATCTCCGGACGTGTCGCGAGCCACTGGAACTCCGTCCGCACGTCGGCGACCTCGCGCGGGCCGTCGAGGGAGACGAATCCGCCCGAGGTCCCGTGCCCCCGCGCGTCGGGCAGGAAGACGGCGTAGCCCTGCTCGCGGAACGTCCCGGCGACCGGTAGCAAGGTCGTGTGCGAGCCGCCGAGACCGTGGAACATCATCACGGCCGGCCATCCTCCTGCCGGAGGCGTGCCGACGGGCGTCAGCAGCGTTGCGTCGATCCGGACGCCGTCGTCCATCGTCAGCGAAACGTCGTCGGAACGCGCGACCCCCGGTGCTGCGGCTGTGGCCGCGACACACGCGGCGAGAAGGAGCGCGCGGCGCACACACACAGCCTAGTCCGGCGATAGCATCGCCGGACATGGATCCGCGCCCGGTCGGCGTGTTCGACTCCGGCGTGGGGGGCTTGACCGTCCTCCACGAGTGCCTCGTGACCATGCCGCACGAGGACTTTGTCTACCTCGGCGACCACGCGCGCCTCCCATACGGGCCTCGGCCGTTGCCGGAGATCCGCCGGTTCGCGCACGAGATCGGGGCGTACCTGGCTGCTCAGGACGTGAAGCTGATCGTCGTCGCCTGCAACGCAGCCACGTCCGCGGGACTGCCGGACCTGCAGGAAGCGCTCGACGTGCCTGTGATCGGCGTGATCACGCCCGAGGCGCACGCCGCGGTCCAGGCGACGCGAAACCGGCGGATCGGCCTGCTCGCGACGCAGGCGACGGTCTCGGCCGGGCGCTACGAGGCGCTCGTGCGGACGCTCGACGCGGGCGCGCGCGTGACCGCCGTCGCCTGTCCGAAGCTCGTGCCCCTGATCGAGAGCGACGATCCGTTCGCCGAGGCAACGGTCGCCGCGGTGCGCGAGTACGCGGCGCCGCTGAAGGCCGCCGAGGTCGACACGGTTATCCTCGGCTGCACGCACTACCCGCTGATCCGGCAGATCCTGCAGCGCGTGTTTGGCCGCGGCGTGACGCTGGTCTTCTCGGCCGAGGAGACCGCGCGCGAGGTCGCCGAGACGCTTGGCCGCAAGGGGATCGAGAACGCCGAGTCGCGCGATGGCTCGTACCGCTTCCTCACGACCGGCGACCCGGAAGCGTTCCGTGCGATGGGAGGCCGCTTCCTCCAGCTCCCGATCGGCGAGGTCGAGCACGTGGAGCTGGCCGAGCTGGAGGCGGCCGCGGCGTGAACCGCGAGGACGGGCGCCGCTCCGACCAGCTTCGCACGCTCGAGCTGGAGGTCGACTACCTGGAGCAGCCGCACGGCTGCGTGCTCTACAGCCAGGGACGGACGAAGGTGCTGTGCACGGCGTCGATTCAGGAGGGCGTCCCGCGCTGGCTCTACGGCAAGGGCCGCGGCTGGCTCACGGCCGAGTACTCGCTCCTGCCCGCCTCGACCGGAGAGCGCACTGACCGAGAAGCCTCGCGCGGAAAGCAGGGTGGCCGAACCGTCGAGATCCAGCGCCTGATCGGGCGTTCGCTCCGGGCCGTCACGGACTTCAACGCGCTCGGCGAGCGCACGCTCTGGGTCGACTGCGACGTCCTCCAAGCGGACGGCGGCACGCGTTGCGCCGCGATCTGCGGTGCGTACGTAGCCGCCCGCCGGGCCCTCGAGCGGTTCGGGCTCGGCCGGACGCTGACCGGATCGGTCGCAGCGGTCTCGGTCGGTATCGTCGACGGCGAGCCGGTCCTCGACCTCGACTACGCCGAGGACTCCGAGGCCGAGGTCGACATGAACGTCGTCATGACCGGCGACGAACGTCTCGTGGAGGTGCAGGCGACCGCGGAGCGGGTCGCCTTCGACCGCGCTGGCCTCGACACGCTGCTCGACCTCGCGGCCGGGGGAATCGCCGAGATCACGCACGCCCAGGAGGAGGCGTTGGAGGCGGCCCTTGCATGAGCTGCCGACGCTCAACTGGGACGAGTCGCTGCTGCGGCTCGCGCTTGCGGCCGTTCTCGGCGGCCTGATCGGTGTCGAGCGGGAGATCCGCGAGCGCGAGGCCGGCCTGCGGACGCACCTGCTGGTCGCGCTCGGCTCCGCGCTGTTCACGATCGTCTCCGCCTACGGCTTCCACGCCTTCCTCGCCTCCGGCCAGAGCGTCGTCCGCGCCGACCCGACCCGGATCGCCGCCCAGATCGTGACCGGGATCGGGTTCCTCGGCGCAGGCGCGATCATCCGGCAGGGACTGTCGATTCGCGGCCTGACGACGGCCGCAACGCTCTGGGTCGTCGCCGCGATCGGCCTCGCCGCGGGGGCCGGCTACTACAGCGCCGCCGTGATCACGACTGCGCTCGTGCTTGTCTCGCTGTGGCCGCTGCGGATCCTCGCCTTTCGCATGCTCCACCGCTTCCGGCCGGAGGACGGTCGCCTGCTCGTCGAGCTTCCCGCCGGCGTGAGCCCGGGCGGTGTCATCGACGAGGTCGAGCGGTCGGGTGCGCGGATCGAGATGATCGAGGTCAGCCAGGAGGGGGACCGCCGCCGGCTCCAGCTCGACGTCGAGCTGCCGCGGGAGGAGGGAGGGTCCGCGGCGCTCGTCGCCCGCATCGCCGACGTGGAGGACGTCGCAGAGGTGCGGTGGACCGACTGAGAGCGTTCCTCGCCTCCCGCAATCCGAACAAGGCCCGCGAGCTCGAGCGACTCCTTCCGGGCTGGACGATCGAGCCGCTCGAGGCTGACGACTACCCGCCCGAAGAGGGCGACACGTATTACGAGAACGCCCGCGCGAAGGCCGTTTTCGGCCGGCGGATCGCCGATCCCGGCGCCTGGGTGCTGGGCGAGGACTCCGGACTCGAGATCGAGGGGCTCGGAGGGGCACCGGGCGTTCAGTCGTCGCGCAGCGCCGCCGGCGACGAGGTCGGCTGGGTCCTGGGCGAGCTCACCGGCGTCGACGGCGACGGCCGCCGGGCGCGCTACGTCTGCGAGCTGGTGGCGCTCTCGCCGGACGGACAGGAGTTCCGCGGAACCGGGACCCTCGAGGGCCGGATCGCGGAATCGGCTGCGGGGGAAGGCGGCTTCGGCTTCGACCCCGTTTTCGTGCCGCTCGAGGAGCAGCGAACGGTGGCCGAGCTCGGCGACGACTGGAAGGCCCAGCACTCGCACCGAGCGAACGCGGCGCGCGCGCTGCTCAAGACGCTAGGCCAGACCGGGTAGCTCCTCCACGAGCCGCTGCTCGGACCGGCGCGCCCGCCACCAGTTGATCTCGCAGCAGAGCACGATCACATTCGCCATCACGTAGAGCCAGACGAGCAGGATCGCGGGAGCCCCGAACGCGCGCAGGGCCGGGTTGAGGTCGGCGTAGCGTTGGTAGATCGGCAGCACCTGGAACGTCGCCTCGAGCAGGACGGCGGCAAGGAGCGCGCCGGGCATCACGTCCCGAATGGACACCTCCTCGTTGGGCAGGAAGAGGTAGACCGAGATGAGGAAAGCGAGCACACCGAGGAACGAGACGGCGATCGACAGCGTGTAGGCGACGGCGCTGTTCGACACGAATCCCGGCGCGTACTCCTTCAACGCGGCGACGCCGAGCGATCCCGCGAGCAGCGCGACGAACAGCGTCACCAGCGAGCCGAGCATCAGAATCGTCGCGAGCCCTTTCCCGCGCAGGAACGAGCGGTTCGGGCGGCCGTAGACGATGTTGAAGGCCGACTCGAGCACGCTGAAGAGAGACAGGGACGTCCAGAGCAGCGCGGCGCCCCCGACGATTCCGAGCGTGGCGGCGTTGTCCTGGACGGCGTGGACGAGGTCGATGATGCGGTCGATCGGGGTGCCCGGCAGGGCGTGCTTGATCTCCTTGACGAGGAAGCTCGACTCGTCCGCCCGGCCGGTCAGGCCCAGCAGTGCGAGCGAGAGGAAGGTGAGCGGGACGAAGGCGAGCAGGGCGAAGTAGGCGATCATCGCCGCGAGGTGCGTGCCGCGGTCGGCGAAGAACTTCCGCCAGAGGTCACGCTTACGGACCCGCACCCCCTGGAGTATCTAAGCTTCGACGGCCATGGACGCACAGCAGGCGCTCGGCGACCTGACCGAGATCTCCTCCCAGATCCGGGCCGCGGTCGTCTTCGACGACAAAGGGAAGGTGGCCGGCTCGACCCTCGGCGATTCAGGTCGCGCCGACGAGCTTGCGCGCAGCGCCGCCGAGCTCCTCGCCGTGGCCGAGGGAGTCAAGACTGGCGACGGCACCGAGCTGACGCAGCTCGAGGCCGCGACCGACGAGGGCAGCGTCTTCGTCGTGCGGGAGGGAACGACGCGGATCGCGGCCACAACGGGGGTCGACCCGACCGTGGGGCTGGTTTTCTACGACCTGAAGAGTGCGCTGCGGAACATGGCGCAGAAGGTGGAATCCAAGCCGAAGGCCCCGACACGGAAGAAGCCGACAACCACCGCTGCAAAGAAGCCGGCAAGCGCCGCTGCGAAGAAGCCCGCGGCGGCGAAGAAGCCCGCCTCGACCACGCGCAAGACGACGACGCGCAAGAAGACGGATGCGTCGTAGCGTCGCAGCCATCCTCGGCATCGTCGGCGGGATGGTCGCCGGCGCCGCTTTCATCCGCCGCCAGGCGGCGCAGCGGGACCGGGTAGACCTCTACTACGCCGACGGCTCGATGCTCTCGCTGACCGACGGCGCACCCGGCGCCGACCGGCTCCTCCCCCTCGCCCGCGACATCCTCCGCACCGCTCGTAGGTGACCGACTCGGAGCTGCGCGCCGCGCTGCGAGAGCACGCCTACCTCGAGGGGGACTTCGTCCTCCGCTCGGGCACGCGGTCGCGTTACTACCTCGACAAGTACCGCTTCGAGACGCGGCCGGACCTCCTTGCCGCACTCGGCGAGCGGATCGCCAAGTCGGTGCGCACGCACGCCGCGGAAGCCGTCAGGCTGGCGGCGCCGGAGCTCGGGGCGGTGGTGCTGGCCGCCGCCGGCTCGCTCGCCTCGGGCCTGCCGTTCCTGATCGTGCGCAAGGCGGCGAAGGACTACGGGACGGCGAACCGAGTCGAAGGCGCCTTCGAAGAAGGCGATTGTGTGTGCGTGATCGAGGACGTGGTCACCTCCGGTGGCGCCCTCCTGGAGGCCGTCGAGGCCCTGCGCGAGGCGGGACTCATCGTCCAAACGGCAGTGTGCGTGGTCGACCGCGAGGAGGGAGGCGCGGAGGCACTGGAACGTCGCGCCGTGCGGCTGCGGCCGATTTTCCGTGCGAGCGAGATTCTGGATGCTGCAAAAACACCAGCAAAACCGCATGGTTGAGCCAATCCGACGCGCCTGTTAGGGTCTTTCCCCGTGGTTGCAACCGTCGACAGGAGGAGAGGGACTTGACGAAACAGGAGTTCGTTAACGAGATTGCGTCGAAAGCGGGGCTCTCGACTCGCGACGCAGCGAAGGCGGTCGACGCCTTCCTCGACTCGATTACCGAGACGTTGAAGGGCGGCCAGGACGTGACGTTTACCGGTTTCGGGAAGTTCTCGACCCAGCGGCGCGCCGAGCGCCAGGGCGTGAATCCACGCAACCCGAGCCAGAAGGTGACGATCCCTGCGGCCACGGTGCCGAAGTTTTCCGCGGGGAGCCAGCTGAAGGCGGCCGTCAAGGCCGGCGGCGCCGGCAGTATGGGCGACGGCGGCGGAGGGATGGGCGACGGCGGTGGAGGCATGGGCGAGAGCAGCGGAGGTATGGGCAGCTAAGGCCCAGGCCCCTCCTCCAGGATTCCGACGAGGGCCGCAGGACGCGGCCTTCGTCGTCTTTCGGCGCCAGTAGGCTGAGGAGGGATGGCGACCGTCGCGACGACGCACTTCGCCGACCGGCTCGCGGACGCGGTCGAGCGGAAGCGCTCGCAGCTCGTCGTCGGCCTCGACCCGCGCTCGGATCTGCTCCCGGTCGAGCTGAAGGGCGACGCCCACCTGGGGCGGGAGGCAACGGCCGACGCGTGCGCCCGCTTCTGTTGTGGGCTCGTCGACGCAGTCGCTCCGTACGTGGTCGCGGTCAAGCCCCAGTCGGCGTTCTTCGAGGCGCTGGGCGCGGACGGCGTCCGTGCGTTCGAGGAGGTCTGCGCCTACTCGCGTGCCGCCGGGCTGCAGGTGATCGCTGATGCGAAGCGCGGCGACATCGGCTCGACGGCCCGGGCATACGCGGCGGCGTTTTTGGAGCCGGCGGCGGAGCCGCCTGTCCGCGATAGCGGACCAGTGGAGGGGGTCTGGGGGAACCGGGAGGTTTCCCCAGCGGGAGCCAACGGAATGCCTCTTGCGGATGCTCTCACGGTCAACCCCTACCTCGGCCGCGATTCGCTGGATCCTTACCTCGGGGCGTGCCGCAGGCACGGGGCGGGAATCTTCTGCGTCGTGAAGACGTCCAATCAGGGCGGCTCGGACGTACAGGACCTCGTTCTCTCGGACGGACGGCCGGTCTGGCAGCAGGTCGCAGAGCTCGTGCGCGAGTGGGGCGAGGATCTGGTGGGCGAGCATGGGCTCTCGGCGGTCGGAGCCGTGATCGGGGCGACGCACCCGCGCGCGGTCGGCGAGGCCCGGCGCCTACTGCCGCGGTCGATCCTGCTGCTCCCCGGAGTCGGCGCCCAGGGAGCGACGCCCGCGGACGTGGCACGTGCGTTCACCAGCGGGCCGGCGAGCGCGCTCGTGAACGTCTCCCGCGACGTGATCTACGCGTTCCGGGTTTCGGGAATGGACTGGCGAAGTGCGGCGGCGGCTGAGGCGTCCCGCTATGCGCGGGAGGTCTGGGCCGTCTCGGGCTGGTAAGCCGTGGACGACCGCCGGCGCCGCGAGCTCGCTCGCTTCGGGGCTCCGGCGGCGTTCCTCGCGGCGGCGACGATCGCGATCCTGCTGATCAAGGCGGGACTCGGGGGCTCGAGCGGCGGGGAGACGACGCCGACCGTCGGCGCGCTGCCGACGATCGCGACGACCACCACGCGGCCCACGACCAAGGTGACGGTTTCGACGCCGCCGCCGACGTCGACCTCGACGACGACCTCAGCCGGTGAGTACTACACGGTGGAGAGCGGCGACACGTTGGGCAGCATCGCGGCCAAGTACTCGACCTCTGTCGACGAGCTGATGCGGCTCAACCCGGGCGTCGATCCGACGGCGCTCCACATCGGCCAGAAGATTCGAGTCAGCTAGGGTCCGAGTCCGTGTTGCTGCGCACGTGCGCTGTCGCGGCCGCTGCTCTCGTCTTTGCCGCTCCCGCTCATGCCGGCCCTCCACCGGTCTCGGCCCACGCGTTCGTGATCCAGGATGCCGCCACCGGCGAGGTGCTCGCTCAGCACGCCAGCTGGGCGCGCGTGCCGATCGCGAGCATCACGAAGCTGATGACCGTGCTGGTGACGCTCGAGCACGCCGACCTCGCCGACGTCGTCAACGTCCGCTCGGACGCCGCCGCCGTCGGGGAATCGACGATCAACCTCCGCGCCGGCGAGCGGATCACCGTGCGAGATCTCGTGGAGGCGGCGTTGATCCAGAGCGCAAACGACGCTGCCGACGCGCTCGCCGACTACGTGGGTCACGGGTCGAGCGCGCGATTCGTCGCCCTGATGAATGCGAAGGCGCGGCAGCTCGGACTGACGCGGACGCGTTTCACCCGACCCGACGGCCTCGACGCACCGGGTCATCTCTCCAGCGCCGGCGATGTCACGGCGCTGGCCGAGGCGGCGATGCGCCTGCCTGCCGTGCGTTCGATCGTGCGGCGGCGTACGGCGAGCATTTCGGGCGGGCGCGTCCTCCACACCTGGAACGACCTGCTGGGGCTGTTCCCCGGGCTCGTCGGAGTCAAGACCGGCCACACGGCCGGCGCCGGCTGGTGCGAGGTGGGGGCGGCCCGTCGCTACGGCGTGACGCTGTACGCGACGGTCCTGGGGAGCCCGACGAGGAGCCAGCGGAACGCCGACCTGGCGGCGCTCCTGCGCTGGGGTCTCTCGCGCTACCGGTCCGTCTGGCTCGTCCGGCCCGGCCGGGTCTATCTGCGCGCCGAGGTCGGATACGGACACGCTCCTATCGCGGTCCTGCCGGCGCGAGGCGTCGTGCGGCCGGTGCGGATCGATCGCCCCCTCGTAGAACGCGTCGTCGCTCCCAGCGCGCTGGCCTTGCCGGTCCGCAAGGGGAGCCGCCTCGGCGAGGTGCGCGTCTATTCAGGACGACGCCTCGTCGCCCAGGTCCGTCTGATCGCCGGCCGCTCCGTCTCGAGACCCGGCGTCGGCGGCCGGGTCGGCTTCTACACGGGCCGCACGTTCTCCCACATAGGAGACTGGTTCTAGGTGATCGTGACAGTGACCCTCAACGCAGCTCTCGACCGGACGCTGACCGTCCCGAACTTCCAGCGCGGCCAGCGCCACCGCGCAAGTCAGGGACTCTCGCTCGCCGGCGGCAAGGGAATCAACGTCGCGCGGGCGCTCAAGCGTCTCGATGTCCCCGTCGTCGCGACCGGTCTCGCGGGCGGCCGGACCGGGATGCGCATCGTCGAGGAGTTGACCGCGGAGGCGATCCTCAACGACTTCGTCCGAATCGCCGACGAGTCGCGCACGTCCACGGCGGTGGTCGATCCGACCGGCGGCTCGTACACCGAGATCAACGAGTGGGGCCCCCAGGTCGAGCCGGAGGAGCTCGCGATGCTCCTCGACAAGGTCGACTACCTCGCGCGCGGCGCCGACTTCGTCGTCTTCTCCGGCTCCCTTCCGCGCGGTGTGGAGGACGACTTCTACGCCGAGGCGATCCGCGACCTCAACCGCCGCCAGGTGCGAGCCGTGCTCGACTCGGAGGGCCAGCCGCTGCGCCTCGGCGCCGAGGCCGAGCCGTATCTCGTCTCCCCGAACCAGCGCGAGGCCGAAGGTCTGGTCGGGCAGGAGCTGAACGATCCGGAGGACTTCATGATGGCGCTCGACCGGATCGCCGACGTGGGTGCGCGCAACGTGCTGATCACCGGCGAGGCCGGTTGCTTCGGCCTGTTCCGCGAGGAGCGCCGCCGCGTGCTCTTCCGCGCAGAGGCTCCCCGGATCGAGCCGGTCTCGGCGGTCGGCTCCGGCGACGTCCTGCTGGCCGGCTTTCTCACGGCACGGGTCGCCGAGGAGCCGTTGGAGAGTGCGCTCCGCCGTGCGGTGGCCGCGGGTGCAGCGTCCACCTTCGAGGTGGGCGCGGGTCGCTTCGAGCCCCGCGAGGCCTCCCGATTGGAGAGCGCCGTCAAGGTCGAACAGCTCGACCCCGTCGCCAGCTAGCAGAGCGAAAGCTTCGCTTTCGCTCTGTTTCGAGGTACGCCGCTAGGCTCCGGCCTTCGGGTGAGCTTCCTCTCGAGAGGCTCAACCCGAACGGTTGCGATGGGGTGTCAGGGGCCGTTGGTACCATCGACCGATGGAGGACCTACAGCTCTCACAGCGAGACGTCGAGCGCCTCCTGGAGCTCGACCGGAAGTTCTCGAAGGAGGGGCTGACGTTCGACGACGTCCTGCTCGTTCCGGCCGAGTCGCGCGTCCTTCCCAACGACGTCTCGACGGCCACGCAGCTGACGCGGGGGATCCGGCTCGCGATCCCGATGGTCTCGGCGGCGATGGACACGGTCACTGAGGCTCGGCTTGCGATCGCGCTCGCGCGGGAGGGCGGAATCGGAATCCTCCACCGCAATCTGTCGATCGAGGCACAGGTAGCGGAGGTCGACAAGGTGAAGCGGTCGGAGTCCGGGATGATCGTCGAGCCGGTCACGCTGCCGCCCGATGCGCTCGTCTCCGACGCGCTCGAGCTGATGGGGCGCTACCACATCTCCGGCGTGCCGATCACGGACGACGACGGCCGATTGGTCGGCATCCTCACGAACCGCGACCTCCGCTTCGCGCCGGACGCCTCGCAGCCGGTGACGTCCCTGATGACGGCGGCTGGGCTCGTGACCGCGCCCGTCGGGACGACGCTCGAGGAGGCGGAGGCGATCCTCCACCGCCACAAGATCGAGAAGCTGCCAGTGGTCGACGCGGAGGGACGCCTGCGCGGGTTGATCACGGTGAAGGACATCACCAAGCGGATCGAGTTTCCCCGGGCGACGAAGGACGACCGCGGGAGGCTCAGGGTCGGCGCGGCGATCGGCGTAGGTCCCGATGCTCTGGAGCGCGCCGCCGCGCTCGTCGGCGCCGGAGTCGACGTTCTCGTCGTGGATACGGCACACGGGCACTCCGCCGCGGTCCCCGAGATGGTGCGCCGGATCAAGTCCGACTGGGACGTGGAGACCATCGCCGGCAACGTCGCCACGGCCGAGGCGACGGAGGCGCTGATCGAAGCGGGCGCGGATGCCGTGAAGTGCGGGATTGGCGGCGGGTCCATTTGCACCACCCGCGTCGTGGCCGGTGTTGGGATCCCGCAGGTGACCGCGATCTACGACTGTGCGCGCGCCGCGTCGGCTCACGACGTTCCGCTGATTGCCGACGGTGGCCTCACGTCCTCCGGCGACATCGCGAAGGCGATCGCGGCAGGCGCGGATTCGATCATGGCGGGATCGCTGCTGGCCGGCACGGACGAGAGCCCCGGGGAGGTCGTGCTCCAACAGGGCGAGCGATTCAAGGAGTACCGCGGGATGGGGTCGCTCGGTGCGATGCGCGCGCGCGGCTTCGGGAAGGATCGCTACTTCCAGGGCGACGTCGAGGACGTCGAGAAGCTCGTCCCGGAGGGGATCGAGGGGCGAGTCCCCTACAAGGGGCCGCTCTCAGCGATACTCCACCAGCTCGTCGGCGGGCTGCGGCAGGCGATGGGCTACTGCGGCGCGGCCACGATTGAGGAGATGAAGCGGGCGCAGTTCGTTCGCATCACCGGCGCCGGTCTGCGCGAGTCGCACCCCCACGACGTGACCATTACCAAGGAGGCACCCAATTACCGCCGATAGGCGGCCGAGGTGCCGGATGCCGAAATGGCCTCTAACGTGACCAAGGCGCGTAGCGCTGCTGAAATCCTGCCGCTGCCGGCGCCGGCGCCGGAGGAGCGACCCGTTCTCGTCCTGGATCTCGGAGGGCAGTACGCGCAACTGATCGCGCGGCGCGTGCGCGAGTGCCGCGTCTACTCCGAGCTCGTGGGGCACGGGGTCACCGCAGACCAGATCCGGGTGCGGAATCCGCATGCGATCGTCCTCTCGGGCGGACCTGCCTCGGTCTATGCCGAGGGTGCGCCGCGGGTCGATCCGGGGATCTTCGACCTTGGGATTCCCACGCTCGGCATCTGCTACGGGATGCAGCTGATGGCGCTGGAGCTCGGCGGCTCCGTCGAGCGGACGGGCGTCTCCGAGTTCGGCAAGACGGCGCTCCAGGCTACGCCTGGAGCGCTATTTGCAGGGTTGCCAGCGGATCAGATCGTCTGGATGAGTCACCGCGACTCGGTAGTCGCGCCGCCGCGCGGCGCGACCGTCGTCGCGGGCTCGCCCTCGACGCCCATCGCCGCATTCGAGCAGCCCGAGCGGCGGCTCTATGGCGTCCAGTTCCACCCCGAGGTCGTGCATACGCCGCACGGGACCGAGGTCCTGAAGAACTTTCTCTACAACGTCGCCTACGCGCCGCCGGCGTGGACGCCGGCCGCGGTGATCGAGGAGCAAGTCGAGCGGATCCGCGACCAGGTCGGGCGGGAACGCGTGCTGTGCGCGCTGAGCGGCGGCGTCGACTCGGCCGTGGCGGCGCTGCTCGTGCACAAGGCGGTCGGCGACCAGCTGACCTGCGTCTTCGTCGACCACGGCCTCCTGCGCGAGAACGAAGCGGAGCAGGTCGTCGAGACGTTCGGCGGGCACTTCCACGTGCCGCTCGTCCACGTCGAGGCGCAGGAGCGGTTCCTGTCGCGCCTCGCCGGCGTCGACGATCCCGAGGAGAAGCGGAAGATCGTCGGCGAGGAGTTCATCCGCGTCTTCGAAGACGAGGCGCGGAAACTCGGTGACGTTCGCTTCCTCGTGCAGGGGACGCTCTATTCGGACGTGATCGAATCGGGCGGCTCGGACGAAGGCGTCGCCGCGAAGATCAAGTCGCACCACAACGTCGGCGGGCTGCCGGCGGACATGCGGATGCAGCTCGTCGAGCCGCTGCGGCTCCTGTTCAAGGACGAGGTTCGCCGCGTCGGCGAGGAGCTGGGCATGCCGGAGCGGATGGTGTGGCGCCAGCCCTTCCCCGGCCCTGGTCTCGCGATTCGCATCATCGGCGAGGTCACAGTCGAGCGCCTGGAGATCCTCCGCGGCGCCGACGCGATCCTCCAGGACGAGATCCGCCGGGCCGGCCTCTACCGCGAGCTGTGGCAGTCGTTCGCCGTGCTGCCGGCAATCCGGTCGGTCGGGGTCCAGGGCGACGAGCGCACGTACGCGTATCCGATCGTGATCCGCGCGGTCACCTCCGAGGACGCGATGACGGCCGACTGGGCGCGCCTCCCCTACGACCTGCTCGAGACGATCTCGAGCCGGATCATCAACGAGATCCCCGGCGTCAACCGCGTTGCCCTCGATCTGAGCTCGAAGCCGCCAGCCACGATCGAGTGGGAATAGCGGTTAGCCCGCTCGAGTTCCGCCGCGTCGACCGGCTGCCGCCGTACGTCTTCGCCCAGATCCAGGAACTGACGCTCGAGCTGCGGCGCGCCGGCGAGGACGTAGTCGACCTCGGGTTCGGCAATCCCGACCTTCCCTCGCCCGAGCCGGCCGTCGAGAAGCTGATCGAGGCCGCGCAGAAGCCGCGGAACCACCGCTACTCGGCCAGCCGCGGCATCCCGAAGCTCCGCGCTGCGATCGCCGATCTGTACCGGCGCCGCTTCGACGTCGAGCTCGATCCCGAGACGCAGGCGCTGACGACGATCGGGGCGAAGGAGGGTCTGGCGCACCTCATGTGGGTGATGCTCGAGCCCGGCGACGCGGCGCTCGTGCCGAGTCCGAGCTACCCGATCCACATCTACGGCCCGATGTTCGCCGGGGCGAGCGTCTTCCAGGTCGCGATGGGCGCCGACGAAGACCTCTTCATCAACCTCGTCGACGCCTACGAACGCTCCCGTCCCCGACCACGCGTCGTGATCCTCTCGTTCCCGCACAACCCGACGACGGCGACGGTCGACCTCGACTTCATGCACCGCGTCGTCGAGTTCGCGCGGGAGCGGGAAGTCCTCGTCGTCCATGACTTCGCCTACGCCGACATCGCATTCGACGGCCACGTGCCGCCGTCGATCCTGCAGGTCGAGGGAGCGGACGAGGTCGCGGTCGAGCTCTACACGCTGACGAAGTCGTTCTCGATGCCGGGTTGGCGCGTCGGCTTCCTCGTTGGAAACGCCGCCGTGATCAGTGCGCTCGCGCGACTGAAGTCATACCTCGACTACGGGACGTTCCAGCCGATTCAGATCGCCGCGATCATCGCCATGAACGAGGCCTCCGACTATCCGCAGCAGGTGTGCGAGATCTACCACTCACGCCGCGACGCGCTGTGCGACGGGCTCGCCCGGGCCGGCTGGTCCTTCGCCAAGCCGCGAGGGACGATGTTCGTGTGGGCCCCGATCCCCGAGCCGTTCCGGAACCTCGGCTCGCTCGAGTTCGCGAGGCTCCTCGCCCGCGAGGCGAAGGTCGCAGCGAGCCCGGGCATCGGCTTCGGGCCCGACGGCGACGGCTTCGTCCGGTTCGCGCTCGTCGAGAACGAGCATCGCATCGGCCAGGCGGTTCGCGGCATCCGCCGCGTGCTCCGCACTCAGGCGTAGTAGTGCCCCTCCCAGCAATACACGCCGGCTTCTGGCCCGCGATCACGCGGCGCGAGACTCCACCCTCGCCCTTGCCAAGGCCGTCAGCCTTGGCCGCGGACGAGTGCGGCCTCTCGCTTGGTGCTCGCGACCCAGAAGCTCGACAGCATCGCTGGAAGGGGCACTCTCAGCGAACGTCGAAGCCGCGCAAGCCTTCCGGTTCCTCCTCGCTAACGTCCACGCGCTGGACCTCGGCTCCGCGCGGGCCCTCGTGCACGAAACGCATGAGCCGTTCGACCGCCTCGGGCTCGCCTTCGAACACCGCCTCGACGGCGCCGTCCCAGCGGTTCGAGATCCACCCGGCGACGCCGCGCTGCTGCGCGAGCCGCCGCGCCGAGTCGCGGAAGAACACGCCCTGGACGCGGCCGTGGACGACGACGCGGCGACGGATCACGGCGCGTATTCTCGCGGCCCATGGAGTTCCGGGAGATCCTCCGGCGCCGCCGGATGGTGCGCGCCTACGAGCCGGACTCGATCCCGCGCGAGACGCTGGAGCGGATCGTCTCGACCGTCCGCCGCGCTCCGAGCGGGGGCTTCAGCCAGGGCCAACGGCTCGTGGTGGTGACCGAACCGACCACACGCAAGCGGATCGCCGACATCGCCGGGGAGGAGTACTACGTCGCCCAGGGATTCCCGCCGTGGATCAGCGCCGCGCCGACCCTCATCGCCGTCTGCACCCGCGAGGAGGACTACCACGAGCGGTACCGGCAGCCGGACAAGCTCGATGAAGGCGAGGAGATCGAGTGGCCTGTCCCCTACTGGTTCGTCGACGCCGGCAAGGCCGCGATGTTGATCCTGCTCGCGGCGATCGACGAGGGACTCGCGGCCGGCGTCTTCGGTGTCGGCGGCGAGGGTATCGCGCAGGTCCGGAACATCCTCGGCCTCCCCGAGGACGTCGCGCTCGTCGAGATCATCACGCTCGGTAGGCCGGGTTCGGACGATCCCTCCGACAGGCTGTCGAGTCGCGGAACCCGTCCGCGCAGGCCGCTGGACGAGCTCGTCCGCTGGGAGCGCTGGGACGCGGGTTAGGGCGTTCGCAGCTTGGACACCAGCTGCTGCTGGTGGAACCCGGCGTTCTCGCCGGCCGCGTTCGCCGTCGTCACCGCCGCCGTGTAGGTAAACCCGCCCCGGGAGTCGACGCCGAAGTAGTCGCCGATGAAGGTGCCGGCGGAGCAGATGCAGCCGGGATGGGGCGCAGAGAGCTGCGGATCCCAGGTCTGGGCGGACAGGCGGATGTTGTGCCCGAGCGGCCGCAGCCCCGCGCCGTAGAACTGCACCGCGGTGTTGATGCAGTAGTTCAGGCGGCCGAACGGGCCGCGCGGATCGAACTGCAGCCCCGCTTGCGCTGCCTCCGGGCTCGCGCGTCCCGGGCAGGGGAGCCTGCGGTCGTAGAAGGCCACGGCGACGCGCCCGTTCGGAGCGACCGCGACGCCCGGCTGGAGCGCCTCGCCGGCGCCGCCGTTGTCGTTCACGCGCAGACGTGCGCGCCAGTGCCGTCCATTGTCGAACGACGCGGTCAGGAACACCGCCGTCCCGGACGCAGTCGCGTCCTCGTACGCGGCGTACAGCGGGTAGGCGCGTCCGACCTTCCGCTTCCCGACCTCGAAGGCGAGCCCGAACGCCGCCCGGAAGGTCGTGTTCGCGTAGCCGCGGACGCGCTGGCCGCGCCGGACGAATTGCCGTGCCGTCCAGCTCGAGCCGCCGTTCCGCGACGACGTGACCGAGATCGTGAACGGCCGGCCGGAGTCCGAAAAGCTCGTCACCGCGAGCCAGACCGTCCCGTCGGGAGTCACGCGCGGCAGCGGACCGTTCTCGCCGATGCCCTGGACCTGGCGCAGCACGAGCTTGGGCGCGCTCCAGTTGCCGTGCGTCCCGTCTGGTCTCCCGTCTGCGTGCGACTCGTAGATCCGGAGGCTCTGGTCGCTGCCTCCGATCGACCACGCGACGTAGACACGGCCGAAAAACCGGCTGCGGCGGTTGGTGTCGATCGCCACCCACTGCTTGTCGAAGACCTCGGCGCCCTGGAACGGCGACCCCGCGACGAGGTCGAGGCCGCCGGCGTACGTCGTCAGCCACGCGTTCGCCGTGGCGGCTCCGTGCGGCCGAACGGTGACACCGATCCCGGACCGCGCGAGCCGCGGGTTCACCGCGGAGGAGAGGAAGCGGTGCGTGCCGCTCGACGTGTAGTCGAACATGTACGGGAGGACGATCGCGTAGAAGTTCCCCCACGGGTCGAACGCGCCGACCGGATCGGAGTTGTCCGTCCAGCCCTCGTACCCCGGGATGTGGCCCTGCGTCGGCCACGTCGCTCCGGTGTCGAACGACTCGAAGAAGCCGGTCAAGTGGTTGTACCCCTCGCTGTTCACGACCCACTTGCTGATGCCGATCAGGTGCGTGGCGTTGGTCGGGTCGACGTGGATGTCCGACTCGGAGTGGTCCTTGACGACGAGCGCGGGATTCGACCGATCCTGGTTCGAGAACGGCCCGAGCAGCTCGCCCGTCGTCGCTCCAGGACAGGCCGTGCTGCCGCCGTCGGGATACCCCTCGTTCGCGCCCAGGCCCGACATGTAGAGCACCTCCGGCGCGTAGCAGCTGACACGCTGCGCTGTCGCCACGACGCTTGTGACGCCGCGCGCGGCGTAGCTCGCGGCGAAGCTCGCGTTCGACTGGAATCCCTGTGGCGAAGCCGCCAGTGCCGGCGGCACGACGACCGCGGCGCCGAGCGCGGCGAGCGCCGCGATGCGTCCTCTCATCGTCAGGAGCATAGTGGCGGCGTGCAGGCGAAAAGATTCGTCACGAGGCTCGCCGCCGCGCGGATCGGCGACACGTTCAACTTCTACCGGGACGGGGCGCGTGCGGATCTCCGCCGGATGCGGCTGCGTGACTACCTCGAGTGCCAGGCCGGAGCACCCCTGCTCCTCGTCGGGGAAGCGGCCGGCTACCGCGGGGCGCGAGTCTCCGGGATCCCTTTCACCTCCGAGCGCCAGCTCACCGGCTGCGGCCCGGCCGAGGCGACGGCGACGATCGTCCGGCGGACGCTAGCCGAGCTCGGGCTGGAGGCTCTTTGCTGGAACGTCGTCCCGACTCATCCAGGAACTGCAAGCTCGAACCGGCGGCCGACGGCCGCCGAGGTCTCGGCGTCCCTGCCGTTTCTCGAGGAGCTCGCCCGCGGCCGGCGCGTGATCGCGGTCGGACGGCTTGCAGCGCTGGTGACCGGCGCACCCTACGTCCGCCATCCGAGCCACGGCGGAGCGGCGCCTTTTCGCGCCGGGCTGCTACAGTTCTGCGCCGGCGGACGCCCCTGAGCGCCGCCTTTTCCCTGATGAAGACCTATACGGCCAAGAAGGGCGAAATCGCGCGCGAGTGGTACCTCGTCGACGCCGAGGGGCAGACGCTCGGGCGCCTGGCGACGCGCATCGCCGACACGCTGCGCGGGAAGGGCAAGCCGCAGTACACCCCGCACGTCGACACCGGCGACTTCGTCATCGTCATCAATGCCGAGAAGATCCAGGTCACCGGCAACAAGCTCGACCAGAAGCGCTACTACCGCCACTCGGGCTATCCGGGCGGCCTCCGCAGCCGCACGCTCCGCGAGCAGCTCGACCGGCGCCCGACGGAAGTGCTTCGAACGGCCGTGAAGGGCATGCTTCCGAAGAACCGGCTCGCCCGGCAGCAGATCACCAAGCTCAAGATCTACGCGGGCCCGGAGCATCCGCACGAGGCGCAGGCTCCGAAACCGCTGAACCTGGAGGATTAGTCCTTGTCCCAGATTGCTCAGTACCGCGGCACCGGCAAGCGCAAGACCTCGGTCGCACGCGTGATCCTGCGGCCCGGCGACGGCACGACGTGGTTCAACGGGCGGACGATCGAGGAGTACTTTCCGCGCGCCGTCCACCGTTCGACCGCCCTGGCGCCGCTGCAGATCGCCGGCCTCGAGGGCACCTACGACATCCGTGTGCGCGTCCACGGCGGCGGCCCGAGCGGCCAGGCCGGCGCGGTGCGCCACGGCCTCGCCCGTGCGCTCGTCGAGGTGGATCCGAACCTGCGGGTGGCGCTCAGGCGCGCCGGCTTCCTGACGCGCGACGCCCGTATCGTCGAGCGCAAGAAGGCGGGCCTGCACAAGGCGCGCAAGGCGCCTCAGTTCAGTAAGCGCTGAAAGCTGCTCTTTCAGCGCTTGTTCCCGCTAGACCAGCGCTTGCGCGCGGGTGAAAACTGGCACGGAGAGCGCGGTCTCCGTGCCCTCCATCAGCTCCCGGCTTAAGGTCCCTTCGCTCGTCATGGCCAGGCGCTATTTCGGCACAGACGGTGTGCGCGGAGTTGTGGGTCGCGATCTCACTGCCGACCTCGTCGAGCGGCTCGGTCGCGCCGCAGCGCTCTGGTCCGGCCGCGGGCGGATCTTCGTCGGTCGGGACACCCGAGCCTCCGGCATCGAGCTCGAGGGCGCGCTCGCGCGCGGGATCGCCTCGGTCGGTGGGAACGCGGTCCTGGGGGGCGTGCTCCCGACTCCCGCGGTCGCGCTCCTGTCGCTCGACCTCGGCGCTGTCATCACCGCCTCGCACAACCCGCCCGAGTACAACGGCGTCAAGTTCTTCGACAGCGACGGGCACAAGCTCGTCGACGAGCAGGAGGAGGAGATCGAGGCCCTGCTCGACGCGCCCTCGTCGGGCGAGGGCGAGATCGACGAGGTCGGCGTCGCCACCGACAGCTACCTGGAGCACGTGCTCGAACGTTTCGGCTCCGATCTCTCCGGTCTGCGAATCGGCGTCGATTGCGCCAACGGGGCCTATTCGGGCCTGGCGCCCAAGGCCTTCGAGCAGCTCGGCGCGACGGTGACGGCGATCGGAGACGAGCCCGACGGCACGAACATCAACGTCGGCTATGGGGCCACCGACCTCCGCGCACTGCAGCGAACCGTGATCGGCGAAGGCCTGGACCTCGGTGTCGCGTTCGACGGGGACGGCGACCGGATGCTCGCCGTCGACCGCGACGGAAACGAGGTGGACGGGGACCAGATCGTCGCCGTGCTCGCCCTCGACCGCGGCGTCGACCTCGTCGCCGTCACCGTGATGACGAACCTCGGCTTCCATCGGCTGATGGCCGACCACGGCATCCATGTCGTCACGACCGACGTCGGCGACCGCTACGTCCTCGAGGCGCTCCGCCGGGAAGGCGGGATCCTCGGCGGCGAGCAATCCGGCCACATCATCTGGCTCGACGGCCACGTCGCCGGCGACGGGCTCGCGGCAGCGCTTCTCCTCTGCGGCGCCCTTCGAGGCCGCCCGTTGGCCGAGCTGACTGCGGTGATACCGCGCTTCCCGCAGGTCAAGGAGAACTTGGCCGTGGCCCGCAACGAGCTGACCGACGCCATCCGCGCGGAGGTCGACCGCGTCAACGCGGAGCTCGGCACCGAGGGCCGTGTCCTCGTCCGTCCGTCGGGGACGGAACCGGTCATTCGGGTGTTGGCTGAGGCGGAAAACCCCCAAAAAGCGGCGGATCTCTGTGCTACCATCGCGGCTCTCGTGCGACGGGAGCTCGGCTGACGGCCCGACGAAGGGCCGGAAAGAGCCGGGCTCTTGACGTTTCGTGAGGAGAATCCACCGGCGGCAAGCGAGAGGAGCGTCCCGTGTGCGGCATCATCGGGTACGTCGGAAATCGGGCAGCGAAGGAACTGCTCCTTCGGGGGCTCGAGCGGCTGGAGTACCGGGGCTATGACTCCGCCGGGATCGCGCTGCGCGAGGACGGCGAGCTCGATTACGTCCGCGCCGTCGGCAATCTCCAGTTCCTGAAGGACGCCGCCGGGCCGAACGGCTCGCAGTCGAATCACGGCCTCGGACACACGCGCTGGGCGACGCACGGCGCCGTCACCGAGCAGAACGCCCATCCCCTCACGGGTTGCGACGACGACAAGATCGCGATCGTCCTCAACGGGATCGTGGAGAACTACCGCGAACTGAAGGAGTCGCTTATCGCCGAGGGCCACACGTTCAGCTCCGAGACCGACGCGGAAGTCGTCGTCCACCTGATCGAGCGGCATCTGACCGCCTCCGGCGGCCACGACCTGACCGAGGCCGTCCGCGCCGTCTATCGCGAGCTCGAAGGCCACTTCGCCTTCGTCGTCATCCATCACGACCACCCCGACCTGCTCGTCGGTGCCCGCCGGCAGTGCCCGCTCGTCGTCGGCGTGGGCGAGGGGGAGATGTTCCTCGCCTCGTCGATCGCCGCCTTCCTCCGCGAGACGCGCCGCATGCAGCTGATCGAGGACGGCGAGGTCGTCGCGATCACGCCCGAGGGCGCGCGCTTCTTCACGAGCGACGGTGAGATCGAGCACAAGGAGATCGAGCCGGTCGACTGGGACGACGAAGGTGCCGAGAAGGGCGGGTACGAGACGTTCATGCTCAAGGAGATCTACGAGCAGCCGGAGGCGGTCAGCGAGACGATCGGCGACCGCGCCCGTCGCGGCAAGCTCGTCCTCGAGGGGTTGGGCTTGACCGAGACGGAGATCAGGAACCTCCGCCGGATCGTGATCGTCGCCTGCGGCACGGCGTACCACGCAGGCGTCGTCGGCCGCTACATCATCGAGGAGTGGGCGCGGATCCCGGTCGAGCCGGACATCGCCTCCGAGTGGCGCTATCGCAACCCCGTCCTCTCCAAGGACACGTTGGTGATCGGCATCTCGCAGTCCGGCGAGACCGCCGACACGATCGCCGCGATGCAGCTCGCTCGCAAGTCGGGTGCCAAGACGCTCGCGATCACGAACATGATGGGCACGCAGATCACGCGCGAGGTCGACGCCGTCCTCTATACGCGAGCCGGGCTCGAGATGGGCGTCGCCGCGACGAAGACCTTCACCGCGCAGGTTGCGCTCCTCTCGCTGATCGCGCTCAAGCTGGCGCAGCTGAAACGGACGATGCCCGACGACGAGATCGCGTTCATCCTCGAGGAGCTCTACGACCTCCCGACCAAGATGATCGAGTTCCTGGACGGCGACCACCCGATCGAGGAGATCGCGCAGCGCTACCACGACCGGCCGTTCTTCCTCTACCTCGGCCGCCACATTGGTCTCCCGATCGCACTCGAGGGCGCGCTGAAGCTGAAGGAGATCTCGTACATCCCGACGGAGGCGTATTCGGCCGGGGAGATGAAGCACGGGCCGATCGCGCTGCTCGACGAGGACACGCCGGTGGTGTGCGTGGCCACCGACCAGAAGATCGTCTACGAGAAGGTCGTCTCGAACATCCAGGAGGTTCGCGCGCGCGGGGCGCACGTGATCGCGATCGCGACCGACGGGAACGAGGACATCCAGCACCACGCGGACGACGTCATCTACGTGCCGCGGACGCCGGCGTTCCTGCAGGCGATCCTGGCAGTGCTGCCGCTGCAGCTGCTCGCATACCGGATCGCGCGGCTGCGCGGCTTGAACGTCGATCAGCCGCGCAACCTCGCCAAGACCGTCACCGTCGAGTAGAGGGACCTTCCGGGGCGGCGCGCTCGTTGCCCGGGGCCGCGGCGGGCTATTCGCGGAAGGACTCGAGCGCGGCGACGGCCTCGTCGGCGGCTGCGCGGGCCTCGCGCGCCTTCGAGCGCGCCTCCTCGGCGGACTGCTCGGCCCGCCCCGCCCGCTCCTCGGCTTCCTCGGCTCGGCGCTCGAGCTGCTCGGCGCGCGCTTTGACGCGTCGTCGCTCTTGCTCGCGGCGCTGCCGTTCGACGTCGGCCTTCGGACGCGGCTTGGCGCGCGGCGTCCGGGCCGGTGCGATCCCGGCGACCGCCCCGAAGCCGGTGGACTCGACCTCCTCGCTCAACCGGCCCGCAGCGAGCAGCTCGGCGGCGTCGGGCTCGATCGCGGCGGAGCGAAGGAGCGAGCCGATTCGGTCGGTGACGGCACGGGTCGCCGGACGGCCTTCCTCAGCAAGGAGTTCGTGTGCGAGTCGCGTCAGCGTGCGCGTCGCGGTTCGCTCGGCGGTGGTCGCCTCGCGGACTGCGTCTCGTCCGCCGCCGCGAAAAGCCGCCTGTTGCGCCTTCCGGAGGCGTTCTCCCGCGTCGACGAGCTCCTTCACCTCGTCCGGGTGCCGGCGGGCCAGCTGGTTGACCGACCAGACGGGGACGCTCGGCTTCCGCAGCGCCTGCACACGTCCGGCTGCCTCCTCCTGCCCGGCGTTCCGGAGGCGGCGCGCGAGCTCGTTCCGCGCCGCCGTGAACTCGGACAGCGGGCGGGCGAACAGGTCGTCCAACTCGCTCTCGAGCTCGGGCACGACGGCAAGGCGCGGGCTCATGCCCGGGTTCTACCCGGAACTACGCCTAAGAGGCTCTCGCAAGCGGCGGAAACGCCCAGGGCCGGAGGTTAGAGCGGGCGAAGCCGGTCTAACCGGAGGCCGGACTCATGCGGGCGGGGACGCGGTAGCGCCACCGCCCGCACGGCGGAGACAATCGCCGACCCTGCCTGATAGGAGCGCGGGGGCTTCGCCCCCGCGCGTTTCGCCGCGAAGCGGCCGATCCAACTTCCGAGCGAAAGCGCAGCTTTCGCTCGGCCCCTCTTAAGAGACGGCGGCCTCGCCCGGGCGCGGCTCGATCACGCCGGTCTCGGGCGGACCCACCGGGAGCGGCCGGACCGGCCGCAGGTAGAGCCACTCGTACAGAACCGCTGCGAGCGCGCCGCCCGCAAATGGGCCCGCGTACCAGACCCAGGCGTCCTTCCAGGTGTTCTGGACGAGCTGGGGGCCGAACGCACGCGCCGGGTTCATCGCGGCGCCGGTCAACGGGCCGCCCATCAGGATGTCGAGGGTGATCGTCAGGCCGATCGCGAGACCGGCGATCGACTTGAACGCCCCGCCGGGATCGGCTGCGGTCGCGAAGACGACCCAGACGAGGAAGAACGTCAGGACGATCTCGATCACGAACCCCTGCCAGTGCGTGGTGCCTGCCCCGAGCGCCGGGGCGCCGAGCTTCGCCGAATCACGGGTGGGCGCGTCATAGAGCCAGCGCAGGAGCAGAGCGGCGAGTGCGGCCGCGCTGATCTGCGCCAGCCAGTAGACGAGCCCGAGCATCGGCGCGAGCCGGCGCGTGATCAGGAACCCGAGTGTGATCGCCGGGTTGAAATGGCCGCCCGAGATGTGGCCGACCGCCGAGGCCATCACTGCGATCGCGAGTCCGTGCGCGAGTGCGACGCCGACGAGCGTGAACAGCGGACCGACGGGCCCCGGGAAGCGGGCAAAGTTGAGAGCCATGCCGAGGGTGAGGATCGATCCGGCCCCGATGAAGACCAGCGTGAACGTCCCGACGAATTCCGCGAAGCCTCGACGCAGCGGGTCGTAATCCATCGGAGCGGAACGGTACGGCGCGGATCGGACGGACTCGCGCTAGCTACGAGGTGCGAACCCGGCCGGCGCCGGCCTGGCCCGCGCGACTGCTGCGACCGCTCGGTCGAGCGTCGGAAGTGTCGCGAACGCCGCCCCGAGGCCGGTCAGGTCCAGGAGGCGATGGACCTGTGTGTAGGCGTCGTTCGAAAGGACGAGCGTGAAGCCGAGGTCGGCTTCTTCGGCCTGGTGCCGCGCGGACAGCAGCACGCTGAGCATCTGCGAGTCGATGAAGCTGGCGTCGCGGAGGTCGACCACGACTCCGGTGCCGTCGTCGAGGAGCACTGCCAGCTCGTTCTCGAGCCGCGTCGCCGAGAACGCGTCGTGCTCGCCGATGAGGGTGACGACGCCGACGGGAGGATCGCGCTGCTGCAGGGTGACGGAGATCGGCGCCATGCTTTCAAATCATAAAACGCTCTCACCCTCGATCCGGTTGCGCCAGCCTCCGTCATTCGTGCGTGTCCCGCCGCAGCCGCTTCGTCCGCGATCGCCGCCGCTTCTGCTCGAGCCGCCGCTCGACAGATGCTGCGGTCGGTTTCGTCGCCACGCGCCGCCGCTCGACCCGCAGCGCGGCGCGGAGCTGCTCGACGAGCCGCTCAACGGCGAGCTCTCGGTTCCTCCACTGACTCCGTTCGTCCTGAGCCACGGCCCGAAGCACGGGCCCGGCGCGGCCGATTACGCGTCGCTTCTGCGCCGGCGACAGGGACGTGGACGCCTCGACGTCGAAAACCGCCTCGACCCGCGTTTCCGATTTCTGGGCGTGCTGCCCGCCGGGGCCGCTCGAGCGGGAAAAGCGCAGCTCGATCTCGCCGAGCGGGACAACGACCGAGCGGGTAACGCGGATAGAGTCGCCCTCCATGGCCGCCATTCTTCTGGACGTCGACGGTGTCTTCCATGTCTCGGGCGAACCGATCGCCGGCGGGGCTGACGCAGTTCGGCGATTGCGCGCCGACGGGCACCGGCTCCGCTTCGTCTCCAACAGCACGACGCGCTCGCGCGCAGCCCTCGCCGAGGAGCTGCGAACGATGGGGATCGAGCTTGACGACGAGGAGCTCGAGACCACGGCTCGCGCCGCCGCCCGGGCTCTGTCCGGCAAACGGGTTCTCGCTCTGACGATGCACGCGATCGTCGGCGATCTCGAGGGCGTGGAGCTCGTCGGCGAGGACGCGCAGGCTGTCCTCATCGGTGGCGCCGACGAGACGCCGGAGACGAACCTCGTGTTCAGCTTCATGAATCTCGCGCGTGCGTTCCACGAGCTCGAGGCCGGTGCCGCGCTCTACTGCCTCCACAAGAACCGCTGGTGGCAGACGAAACACGGCCCGCTGCTCGATGCGGGCGCGTTCGTGGTCGGGCTCGAGTACGCGGCCGAGATCGACGCGACGGTGCTCGGCAAGCCGAGCGCGGCATATTTCGAGGCCGCGCTGGAGGCGCTCGACGCGGACGCCGAGCTGACCTGGATGGTCGGCGACGACATCGAGTCTGACGTGGCTGGGGCGCAGAAGCACGGGATGAAGACCGTTCTCGTCCGCACGGGCAAGTTCCGTCCCGATGCGGTCGAGCGCACGAACATCCGTCCCGACGCGATCCTGTCGTCGATCGCGCAGCTTCCGGACTGGCTGGAGGGCCACGGTTAGTGGCCCTCCCGGCAACATTCGGCGGCGCCTGGCCCGCGATCACGCGGCGCCAGGCCGCGTCCTCAGTCGCGCCCGGGTCTTCTGACCCGAGCGCTCCCTGCGTCCTTGCCTGGCTTGGTGCTCGCGACCCAGGCATCCACCAATGTCACCGGGAGGGCCACTGACGGTCGGCGTCGATCTGATCGAGATCGACCGGATCCGCCGGGCGCTCGAGCGCTATCCGCGCTTCCGCGAGCGCTGCTTCACCGAGGCCGAACGCGCCTACTGCGAGTCGCGGCGGAACCCGGCCGAGTCGTACGCGGGTCGATTCGCGGGCAAGGAGGCCGTGGGGAAGGCGCTGGGCTTCGGCGTCGCACGCGCCTTCGCCTGGCTCGACGTCGAGATCGTCGGACGTCCGAAGCCGTCCGTGCGGTTGAGCGGGAGGATCGCGGTCTGGGCCGAACGCGCCGGTGCGGGCGCGATCGACCTCTCGATGACCCATTCGCGGGAGCTCGCGAGCGCCGTCGCCATCGCCGAGACCAGTGCGCTGGTGCAGGCGAAGCGACATCGACGGGTTGCGAGCTCAAGCTGAGCATGCCGCTTCGCTGGGTTCAGATGTTTGGGCCGATCATCGCAGACGGCACGCGGGCAGAGCCCGCGTGCCTGATGTGGGCATCGCAAGCGACGCCTCGGCGCTGATGTTCCCGCCCCTGTACACGGCGGACGAGATGCGCGCCGCCGAGGCAGGCCACGACGTCGAGCAGCTGATGGAGCGGGCCGGGCGGGCCGTGGCCGACGCTGTGATCGCCCATTATCCGGAGGCGCTGAAGGTCTGCGCCGTCTGCGGCAAGGGCGCGAACGGCGGCGACGGGCGCATCGCGCTTCGCTTCCTCCAGCACGAGGGGCGCGAGACGAGCGAGGAGCTCGAGTCCGAAGCGGACGTCGTGATCGACGCTCTCTTCGGGACGGGCTTTCGTGGCGAGCCGCGGGAGGAGGCGGCCGCCCTGATCGAGCGCATCAACGCCCACGGTGCGCCGGTCGTCGCGGTCGACATTCCCTCGGGTGTCGACGCGTCCACGGGGGAGGCTCCGGGCGCGGCCGTGCGCGCGGACGTCACGGTGACGATGCATGGCCCCAAGGTCGGCGTCGTCGTCGCGCCGGGAAGGTTCCTCGCCGGCGAGGTCGTCGTCGCGGACATCGGGCTGGAGGACGCGGAGACTCGGCACCGGATTGTCACCGACGAGATCCTGGCGACGGTTCCGCGCCGCAGAGAGCAGGACACGAAGTACACGGCCGGCTCCGTGCTCGTGGTCGGTGGCTCACCGGGGATCACGGGCGCGGTGTGCCTGGCCGCTGAAGCGGCATTCCGGGCAGACGCGGGCTATGTGGCCGTCGCGACGGCGAAAGATTCCATGCCGGTGGTCGAGGTGCGGCTGCTCGAGGCGGTCAAGCGTCCGCTCGACGAGGTCGACGAGGCTGCAGAGCGCGCGACCGCCTTCGCGATCGGCCCCGGTCTCGGGCGGGGTGGTGACCAGAAGAAGCTCGTCGCCCGGCTGCTGGGCGAGCTGGCGATTCCCGCCGTGGTCGACGCCGACGCGCTGTTCGGGCTGGAGCCGGGCGACTGGCCTGCGCCTCGGGTCCTGACGCCGCACGCCGGTGAGCTCGGGCGGCTCCTCGGCGAGGAATCGGACTGGGTTGACGCCCACCGGCTCGAGGCCGTCCGGCGGGCCGTCGACCGCTTCGGCTGTGTCGTCCTCCTCAAGGGCGCCGACACGCTCGTCGCCGGGCCGGACGAGGGCGTGCTCGTGTGCACGGCCGGGACGCCGGCGCTGGCGACTGCGGGTACTGGTGACGTCCTCACCGGCACTATCGCCGCGTTCCTGGCGAAGGGCATGGAGGCGCGGCTCGCAGCGGCGGCCGCGGCCGTCGCGTGCGGTCGTGCAGCCCGGCTCGCGCCGCAGAGCGTGGGACTGGTCGCTTCGGATGTGATCGCGGCGCTTCCGCTCGCTCTGGCTTGACTTCCACAACCGCCCGCCTCAAGGTGGAGGCGAGAGCGGAGGCTGTCGATGGTTCGCAGATCTGGCAGCTGCGGCCGGCGTGCCGGCCTCCTCACGGGGGTACTCAGGTGATCGCCCGATTCCGTTCGAGCGGTCGCCGCCTCGACTGGCAGCTGCAGGCGCGAGAGGGCAAGCCGCACGGGCCGTGTCAAGCGCCTGGCTACTGCCAGAAGGAGCTGACGCTGAAGCCCGCCCGCAGGACGATCGCCCATCTCGACATCGAGGCGCACAACGAGATCGGCGGCGGCCGTCTGCACCGGCGGGTCGAGGGGGCGTCCGTCGACGAGCTCAACGACGTGGTGGCGACGTATCGGCGCGAGCGCCGGAGTTCCGCCGAGCTCAGGGCTGCGCTGGCGCCTGTAGCCACCACGCTCGCCGACGAGGTCGAGAGCTGGCTGCGGGAGGAGCCGGAAGCACGCCGCGACGTAGTCGTCACCGCTCGGCTGCGCGGCGGCAAGGCCCAGTGGACGTATACGCCCTGGCGCTGCGTGCGCGGTGAATGGCGGAAAGGGCGGAACTGGACGGTCGAGGTCGACGACGAGCGCGACCAGCCGGTCGCGGTCGCAGGTCACCCTTATCCCGTCGAGGTGGCAACGCAGGTCCTGCTCTCCCAGCTCAGCTCGTTCGTGGCGGAGGTCGACGTCGTGGAGCCGCAGCGGCCGCGGCAGGGCACGCCCATACTCCACAGCTAGCCGCAGCCGCAGCGAAACTGCGCCCGTGCACCGGTCGGAGCTCACGGTCGACCTCGGCGCGCTGCGCCGCAACGTCCGCACGCTCCTGCGCGCGCTCGACGGCAGCGAGCTCTGGGCCGTCGTCAAGGCCGACGGCTACGGGCACGGCGCCGTCGACGCCGCCGGCGCCGCGCTCGGCTCGGGCGCGTCGGCGCTCTGCGTCGCCACGATCCCGGAAGGGTTGGCGCTGCGGCTCGAGTTCTCCGAGGCGCGGATCCTCGTCATGGGTCCGGCTGGGTCGAACCGCGAGGTCGCGCAGGCACGCGAGGCGGGCCTCGAGCTCGCGATCTCCGGTGGCGAGGTCCCCGAGGGCGTTCGCGTCCACATCAAGCTCGACACGGGGATGGGCCGGTACGGGCTCGCGGAGCTGCCGCCGCCGCCCGTCGAGGTCGTCGGTGTGATGACCCATCTCGCCACGGCCGACTCCGACGCGGAGTTCGCGCTCGCCCAGCTCGAACGATTCCGCCAGGCGACGAGCGGCTTCTCCCACCTGACGCGGCACGCGGCGAACAGCGCTGCCGCCCTTCGGCTCCCGGACTCGCGCCTCGACGCGGCCCGCTGCGGGATTGCGCTCTACGGCCTTTCGCCGTTCGGCACCGACGCGGCGGAGGACGGCCTCGAGCCGGCGCTTCGCTGGGACAGCTATCTCGCTCAGGTGAAGCGGCTCGAAGCGGGCGAGAGCACCGGCTACGGCCGCCGCTTCGTCGCCGAGTCGCCGACGTGGATCGGCCTGGTGCCGGTCGGCTACGCGGACGGCTTCCGGCGCGACCTCACCGGGACGGAGGTGCGCGTCGCCGGCGAGCTGCGGCGCGCAGTGGGAACCGTCTCGATGGACTCCTTCGCCGTCGAGCTCGACCGCGAGCTGCCGGTCGGAACGCCGGTCGTCCTCCTCGGCCACGGCGTCTCGGCCGAGGCTCACGCCCGCGTGGCGGGCACGATCAACTACGAGCTCGTGACCGGGATTCGCTCGGATCCGCGTCGCGCCCGACGGACGGTGCTCGATGGATGAGCTCGTCGGCGAGGTGCTCGCAGACGAAGAGGCGTGGTTCGTCGGCGGCGCGGTCCGGGACGAGCTGCTGGGGCGGCCGGTGGTCGACGTCGACGTGGTCTGCGCCGATCCCCAGGCGGCGGCGCGTAGGTACGCGCGGCACTCCGGCGGCGCCCCGTTTCCGCTCTCGGCAAAGCACGCATCGTGGCGCGTCGTCCCGCCGGACGGCCGGACGATCGACTTCACGCCGGTGCACGGCACGATCGAGTCGGATCTCGCTCGGCGCGACTTCACGATCAACGCAATCGCGGTTCCCGTCGGCGGCGGAGAGGCGGTCGACCCCAGCGGCGGCCGCGAGGACCTTCAGCTGCGGCTCGTGCGCGCGGTCTCGGAGTCGGTCTTCGCGGACGACCCGCTACGGCTCGTGCGCGCGGTGCGACACGAGGACGAGCTCGGCTTCAGGCTCGCGCCGCTGACCGAGGAGCTCGTCCGCTCGGAGGCCGGCCGCATCACGGAGGCCGCAGGCGAGCGGGTGCTCGCCGAGCTCGAGCGGATGACCGCCGACGGATTCCGCCGCCTCGACGAGCTCGGGCTTCTGGCGGCGCTCGGCGGTCGGGTCGACGAGCGGCTCCACCGCGTCGACTCGCCGCCCTACCGGCTCGTCGCGGCCTTCGGCGAGAACCTGCGGCGACTCCCGGTCTCGAACGAGGTGAAGCGCTACGCGCGCGCACTGCTCCGTGCCGAGAAGCCCGCGAACGGCTCCGCGCGCGAGCTGCACCGCTTCCGCCGCGCGACCGAGCCTTGGGCTCTCGACGCGCTCGCGTTCGTGGGTGCTGCCGAGCTGGCGGCGGCGGTCCAGGAGGTACGCGCCGCGGAGCCCGCAGAGCCGCTGGTCCGCGGCGACGAGCTCGGGCTTCCGCCGGGGCCCGAGATCGGCCGGCTCCTCCAGCTCATCGAGGAGGAACGAGCGGCCGGCACGATCTCGACGCGCGACGAGGCGCTGGAGCTGGCGCGCCGCGAGGTCAGCTCGTGAGCAACGTCGACGACGTCCGCGCCCGCTTCGGCGCGACCGCCGGCCGCGTGGCCGAGCACGCAGAGGCGCAGGTCGAGCCGGTGCGAGAGCAGCTCCGCACGTTCGTCGCGCCCGCCGGCGACGAGCGCGCACTCGACGTCGGCACGGGCCCCGGAACGCTCGCGCTGGCGCTGGCCCCGCTGGTCCGCGAGGTCGTCGGCGTGGACGTGGTGCCGGAGCTGCTCGAGGCGGCGCGTCGTGCGGCCCCGCAGAACGCCTCCTTCGTCGAGGCCGATGCCACGAGACTGCCGTTCGAGCCCGGTTCGTTCGATCTCGCCTGCTGCCGGCGGACCCTGCACCACGTCGCGCGGCCCGAGCTCGTGGTCGCCGAGCTGGCGCGCGTCACCCGCCCCGGCGGCGCGGTCTTCGTCGACGACCAGATCGCTCCTGTCGATCCGCTCGCCGCGCTGGAGCTGGACCGCTTCGAGCGGGCGCGCGATCCTTCACACACGCGCACCCTTCCGGACGTCGACCTGCGCGGCCTCTTCGACGCGAACGACCTCGTCCTCCGCAGGACCCGCTTTCAGCAACATCGAAGGGAGCTGGACTACTACCTCGACCTGGCGGGCTGCGAGGGCGAGCCGAGAGAGAGAGCGCGCGCGCTCTCACCCGGCGGGCCGGACGCCTACGTGGCGGAAAGCGGCTGGTACCTCCTCCAGAAGCGCTAATCCCCGTCGAGGTGACGGAACGCCTCCCGCAGCTCCCGCCGCTCGGTCGTATGACTCGTGAACGACCGAGCCAGGCGGCGTTCGCCTTCCGGCGTCAAGCGCAGGTGGGCGACCCTTCCGTCGGCGGCCGACTGCTCGCGCCTCAGCAGCCCGGCCTCCTCGGCGCGTCGGACCAGCTCGGTCACCGTGCTCTGCGCGAGCTGGAGTCGTTCGGCGAGGTCGGTCACGGTGGATTGCTGGCTGCCGTCGGGAGCGCCCTTGATCATCAACAGGAGAAGGTGACGTTGCGGGGTTAGGCCGGACTTCCTGGCAATCCGCTCGCTACGCCGAAGGAAGTGGCGCAGCGCGGCTCGGAACTCCGCGACGTTGACGACGTCGTCGACGGCGGGGCGGTCATGCTCCACCCGCCGATTCTAAATATGAGGGCGCGCCTCTCTCGACCGAGCCAGCACTCGGGTCAAGAGCCCCGGCGCGATCGCCTGGGCGAGGGCGGACACGCGGTACCAGCCCGGCACGAAGGTCTCGCGCCGGTCGCGGTCGAGCACTCGGAGGACGTGGCGGGCGACGCGATCCGGGCCGACGACGGCGCGCCGTAGCAATGGGTTCCGGAGGAAGGTCGCCTGCGGAAAGCCTTCGGTCTCGACGAAGCCCGGGTTGACCGTGTGGACGCGGATCCCGCGGGCGCGCAGCTCGGCCGCCGTGGCGCGTGAGAACGCGAGCTGCGCGTGCTTGGACGCCGAGTACGGCCCGGACGGCGGAAACGCCACGGTTCCCGCCACCGAGACGATGTTGACGACGTCGCTTCGGCCTGCCGCCTCGAGCGCTGGGAGAAACGCGCGCAGGCACCAGACGGAGCCCAGATAGTTCACGCGCAGCACTTGCTCCAGCCGCTCGGGCTCGATCTCGACGAAGCCTGCGCGCCCTGGAATCCCGGCGTTGTTGACGAGCAGCTGGATCCGGGGATGGCGCTCGCGCACGGCGGCCGCGACGCGGTCGACCGCGTCGCGATCGGAGACGTCGCAGAGCTCGTATTCGCCGCCGAGTTCGTCGGCGAGGGTGCGCAGCCGCTCCTCGCGCCGCGCGAGCAGCGCGGTCCGCCAGCCTCGGGCCGCCAAGGCCCGCGCGATCGCCTCGCCGATTCCGCTCGACGCGCCCGTAATCACGGCGACGGGCTGATTCAGCGCTTGCAGACGCGGACGGAGCGCGTGGCCGCGATCTGCCGTCCGGACGCGTCGGTCGCCACGGCTGTCAGCACATGTGCTCCGCGGAACGCCTTCTGCGAGTGCCAGACGCCGTTGAAGATGTCGGCGGAGCCGCTCCGGTCGCGATCGACCTGCCTGCCGTCGACGAGGAAGCGCACCGACGTCACCTTCGTGTCGGAGCTCGCCATCACGCCGAGATTGACGCTTTTCGCGACGCACGCGGCGGCGGCCGGCGAGATCCAGGTGACGGCCGGGCCACGGACGCCGACGATCGTGACGGCCCTGAAGGACGTGTTCGGCATGATCTCGTCGCTGATCGTGTTGATGTTCTTCGTCTCCTGGAAGTCGGAGGCGGATAGGACGGCGCTGGTCCTTCCGACCGGGATCCTGGCGGCGGAAGGCGGCAGCGGGAAGATCGCGAGCCCCGACAGCGGGTCGTACAGCGCCGCGCCGACGAGGACGCGGCGGTAGCCGATCACGAGCGAGAGCGGGTCGACCCCCGACTTGGCGTCGGTCACGTGGGCGACGATCGTCGGGCGGCCCGCGCCGACCCGGGAGGTGAGCAGCCTGATCTTCGGCGGCTTGAGGTCGTTCTGCCACGAGCGCAGCAGATAGCGGCCCGGCAGCGGCCGGCCGCTGAACGGATCGCTGCGCGAATCGACGGCGACGTAGAACCGCTGCTGGCGCGGGAAGGTCGAGCCGGCCGCGCCGATATCGGCCTGGAAGTCGAACATGTAGTCGTTGACGTTGACGGGCGTCCCGCCGCTGCCCTGCACGTCGCGCTCGTCGGGGGAGCCGAGGAACCAGGGGTCGATCAAGGAGCCGCCGGACGAGCCCATCACGGCGACGCCGAGGTTCACGAGCGGCTTCGTGGCGCTGGTGACGTAGAGCTTCTCGGCACCGCTTTCGTTCATCGGCTTACCGAAGTAGTCGGGCGGCGGGCCGAAGGGCTCGCTCGGGCAGCAGTACTCGTCGACGCGGTTGGGGCCGTTCAGCGTCTCGCCGACCTGAAAGCGCTGCAGCTTCGTCGGGTCCACGAGCTCGAGCGCCGGCCGGGAGACGACGAAGGCGTAGGGGATCTTGCGCGTCGCGTTGCCGCGTCGGAGGACGACCATGCCGACGTCCTCGCCGGCGGGCGCGGACGCGGAGGCGCGTGCCACGACGACCAGCTCCCCGTCGCCGCCGGGCGGCACGGTGACTGCCGGCGCGGCGTCGACGCTCGCGTCCGCGGTCGCGCTCTGCGGGTGCACCTCGGCCGTCCACGTCCCGGCGCCGTTGCCTGCGTCCGAGATGCGCACGACGAGCGCGCGGTCCTCGGCGCCACCCGTGACGTCGAGATCTCGGAACGAGAGCGACGCGGGATCCGTGAAGATCTGCGGATCGGCGGCGCGGTCGACGTCGACGAGGCCCGATCCGGCGAGGGTCACGGGTGCCTCCTGCGTCCGGGCGGTGTCGAGCCAGGCGGTGCCCGTCGTCGAGACCAGGGCGGACTTGATCTGCTGCGCCGTCCAGCTCGGATGGAGCTGGACGAGCAACGCCGCCGCGCCCGCCACGTGCGGTGTCGCCATGCTCGTGCCGTCGAAGACCGCGAACGGCGAGCCGCCCGTGAACTCCGGCAGCGTCGAGGAGAGGATCTGGCCGCCGGGCGCGGCGAGGTCGGGCTTGAGCAGATCCTGGAACGCTGTCAGCCCGGCCGACGAGAAGCTCGTGATGATGCCGCTCCTGCCCGTTTCGATCCGGTCGGCGATCCGGCCGACCGTTACCGGTGCGGTCCCGTTCGTCGTGGCCAGGTACGCGCGGATGCGCGCTCCGTCGAGGTCGGAGACCATCCCGGCCGGCAGGGTCACGGGGATCGGGATGTTGTTGGCCTCGCCGCGCCGGTTGTCGACGAGGATCAGTCCGACCGCGCCGGCCCGCCTGGCGCGCTCGGCCTTCGAGACGAAGGTGCAGGTGCCGCGGGAGGCGAGCGCGATCATCCCGGTCAGGGAGCCGGGACGCAGCAGCGTGAGCTCGGGGTTGTTCGGGTCGTCCGCGGGGCCGCAGAGCAGACGATCGACCGGTGTGCCGCCGCTCGTGGTGAGCGTGCCGACGTCGATCAGCGCCTGCGGCGACGACGCGAGCGCCGCCGGAAACTCGTTCGCCTGGATCACCTCGATCGGGATACGGCGCAGCTGATCCGGGGCCGAGGCGCCCTGAACGGTCAGGATCGGCGCGAACACGTGCGTGTTCGACGAGGCGGCGACCGTGATCCCGGCGGGTGCCGTGCCGGGCGAGCCGACGGTTCCGAGACCGAGGTCGTCGCGGTCGTTGCCGGCCGCGATCACGGGGACGACGCCAGCCGCGGCCACGTTCCGGACGACGTCGAGCATCGCGTCGTTCGCCGGCTCTGACTCCGACCCGCCTCCGGAGAAGTTGATCACGTCCATCCCGTCGCGGACGGCGAACTCGAACGCTGCGGCAATCTCCGGTGTGTTGGCGACGAAGCCGAGCGGCGTCGGGATGTTGAAGACGCGGTAGTTGCCGAGGTACGCGCGCGGCGCCACACCGGACAGGCCCGCCGTCGGCGGATGGTCGCTCCCGCCGGGGGACGACGTGCCCGCGTCGCCGGCCGCGATCCCGGCCACGTGCGTCCCGTGGAAGGAAGCGTGGCGGTCGACCGCGAGGCGTCCGGGCCGACCCGAGTTCGGGCCGGGGAAGGCGCGTGCGACGATCACCTTCGGCGTCGTCCAGCGCCGACCGCCTTTCGGGAAGCCGCTCGGGTAGTTGAAGCCGCTGGGATTGAAGAACGGGTTGGTCGGGTCGACCCCGTCGTCGACGACGCCGATCTTGACTCCGTCGCCTTTTGCGCCGGTGTGTGCGTGCAGCTCGTCCGCTTCGATCACGGACGGGCTCGTGTCCGTCAAGAGCCGAAAGCGCATGCTCGGGTAGATCCGCGCTGCGAACCCCAGCCCGGCGAGCTTGGCGAGCTTCGTCGCAGGCAGGGTGACCGTGATGCCGTCGAGGACGATCTGGAAGCGGCGGTCGACGCGCGCTTCCGGGATCGCACGGTGCAGTTCGGCGACGGCGTGCCCCTGAGCCGCCACGACCCGTGCCAGATAGCGGCGCGACGCGGTCGTCGAGACGTCGAGCCTCGCCCGCGCCTCCGCTCCGGCGAAGGTCCTGCCGTACGCGGCGGCGAGCGGCGGCAGGCGCAATCCGACGATCACACGCACACGGCCGCTGCCCTGGTTCGCCGGCACGTTCAGCACCCCGGCGCGGACGCGCGGCAGCGTCGTGTCGCCGAAGGTCCGCTTGATCGGAGTGAGGGCCGCGCCCGCGGGCACCGCCGAAGCGAGCGCCGTCACCACCGCAAAGAGACCCACTGAACGGCGCAAGGGACCGCAATCTAGCGCAAGGTATTTATGCTCGCCCAATGACCGGGACCTACGAGGGGAAGCGGGGTCTGGTTCTCGGCGTGGCCAACAAGCGGTCGATCGCGTGGGCGATCGCGAAGCGGCTCGCCGAGGGTGGGGCGGAGCTCGCATTCACCTTTCAGGGCGAGCGGATCGAGCAGAGCGTGCGCGACCTCGCCGAGTCCGTTTCCAGCCCTCTCGTCACCGAGTGCGACGTCCGCTCGGACGAAGATGTGGAGCGCGTCTTCCGCGAGGTCGCAGAGGCGTTCGACGGTGGACTCGACCTTCTCGTCCACTCGGTCGCGTACGCGGCGGCGGAGGACCTCGAGGGGCGGTTCGTCGACACGCCGCGCGACCGCTTCTGGCTCGCGGTCGACGTCAGCGCCTACTCGCTGGTCGCCTGTGCGCATGCCGCCGAGCCGCTGATGGAGGCGCGCGGCGGCGGCTCGATCCTGACGATGACCTACCTCGGCGGCGAACGCGCCGTGCCGCACTACAACGTGATGGGCGTCGCGAAGGCGACGCTCGATGCGTCCGTCCGCTATCTCGCATGGGATCTCGGGCAGAAGTCGATCCGGGTCAACGCGATCTCGGCGGGGCCCGTGCGGACCCTCGCCGCCCGTTCGATCGCCGGGTTCCCGACGATGGAGGCGATCGTCGAGGAGCGCTCTCCGCTGCATCGGCACATCGAGGCGGACGACGTCGGCGCGGCAGCCGCCTACCTCCTGTCGGACGACGCCCGCAACGTCACGGGGACGATCCTCTACGTGGACTCGGGATTCCACGCGATGGGCATGTAGGCCCGGGTCATAGCGGAGCGGGTCCCCCACGAACCGCAGCGCGGGTTGGGACGACGTGACGCACGTGATCAAGCTGCTCGACGACGCAGCGTTCGCGGAGGGCGCCAATCCCGCCCTTTTCTCGGTTCACATCTATGCGCCCGAGCGGGTCGCCCAGCGGCGCCAGATCCGCTCGTTCTTCATGCAGGAGGTCGACCGGGACAAGATCGTCCTCGCCGGCACGCCATGAGCCCTCGGTCAGAGGAGTTCATGGCTGCGGCACGCGATCGTCTGGCCTCGGCCCGGGCGGCACAGGAGGCGGGATTCGCAGCAACGGCGCTCAGCGCCGCGTCCTACGCCATGCTGTATGCGGCGCGAGCCGCGCTGAGCGAAGAGGACCGCAACGCGAAGACCCACCGCGGCGTCTGGGTCCGCTTCTCGGAGACCTTCGTCGCCCCCGGCCGATTCGACCGAGAACTCGCGGCGCAGGCGCGACGCATCCAGCGCGAACGCGATCGGCAGCGGGTTCTAGTGCTGGGTGAGGAGGCCATTCGAATCGACGAGCCACTGGCGGCACGTGCGAACGCGTCCGCGACGACAGCCACGTGCGATGGTCGGCTCTCGGGGCGGAGGGCGAACGCGCCCTCCGCCCCTAAGACGCGCTATGAGACCGCTGCACAGATCGCGTAAACCGAAAAGTGGAGCGGGTCGTCGAAGATGTTCTCGCCCATCGCAACCCATGCGTTATCGCCCCATGGACCGTTTGCTTCCAGCTTGATGACCCAGAGTCCGTTGTCCGCATATGAGTAGGCGCCGCCCCCGAGGACGTTCTCACCGCCGCCGCAGAACGCCCTCTCGGTGAGGAGGCCATGAGGCTCGATGTCCCCGGATTCCGTGACGATGTGATAGCGGGAGATGCCGGGTGGCCCCTGCGGCCCCGAAGGTCCGCCTGGTCCTGCGGCCCCAGCAGGTCCAACTGCTCCTGGGGGTCCCGTCAGTCCGGGGTCGCCCTTCGGACCCTTCTGGTTGAAGTCGAGTTGCGTCTCGCCGCTCTTGCACTTCTGCGGCGGGTTGGTCTCGGTGTCGATCGGCCGCCACGTGCCTGTGGCCTGGCTGTAGCAGGTGTGGATCACGCCGCTCGTGTCCGGGATCGTTGCGTACGCAACACCGCCGACAGCGGCCATCACGCCCGCGCCAACCAGGGCCGCAACGAGCCTCGACCGCGCGCTGGAGATTCGTGTTCTCATCTCGCGTCTCCTACATCGGCCGAAGCCACCACTGGGCTTCGGTGCGGAGTGCCGCGGCCGCGCTCCAGCCGCGGACAATTGCCGCGAGGAACGCCAGAACCGACGACCTCACGCTTCTCAGCTTCTTCATCGCTCCACCTCTGTGCCGAAATCGAACGGATTGCTCGGCTGCACGACTATGCCGGTTTCGGTCGTGCTGAACGTGCCGGCGAAAACCGGCGCAGCAACGAGGAGCATCGTCGCGATGACGATCGCCACTGCAAGGGCGATGCCACTTGTGCGACATGTCTTGCCGGTGAAGCCCCCGTTGTGTCATCGATGACCCGTCCATCAGTCGAGCACCACCGTCGAACAGGCCGTCCGGTACGAGCTGGTGGCGCTAACCACCCTCCAGAACACGCCGAGGGTCGAGCCGCGAAGGGGGCCAACCGCGGCGGGGGTGAGCGCGATGTCTGCGGCGGCGTTGCCGTTCGCGTTGGTCACGAGCTGCGCAGTCGGAAGCGCAGCAAGCACGCCGCTGCAGGCCGTGTCGCCGAAGATGTGCAGGGTCACCTGGTACGTGCGGGACGGCTCTGCGCCGTTGAGGACGTAGAGCTCGTGGGCGTAGATCTCCGTTCCGTTCGGGTGGATGTTCTCGACGAATCCGGATTCCAGCGGCGAGGCGCCGACCGGCACGAGCTCGATGTGCTGCGAGTGGTAGACCGCATCGGCCGTAGCGAGGGGCGCCGCAAAGGCGAGCGCGCTCACCGTGAGCGCCGCGGCCAGCAGCAGTTTCGACGTTCGGCTAGGTCTCATCTTCGTCCTCCTTTGCTTCGAGCGACCCCGCTCCGCTGGCCACGACCTGCACCGCCTCGACGATCCGCTCGAACGGGACCCCGGTCCGCGCGCTCGCCTCGGCGACCGCCTCGGGCGAGTCCGCTTCGTAGAGGTGAAACCAGGTCTCGTCCTCGGGCACGAAGATCGAGCGCAGGTAGCGGATTGGCTTGCCCCCGCACGTCATCTGCTCGGCGGTCGTGCGCGCGCGGATGGCGGCGGCTTCCATGCTTCCTGTCTCTGGCCGCGGCGCGTAGAGCTCGACTAGGTACTGCATGACGAAGCCGACGCTAGAAGCCGAAGCGCCGGAGGGAAATTGGGGAAATCCCTAAGGAATCCCTAGTCTTTGCTCGCCGCGCCCTCGCCGGCCTGCGAAAGTCGACGGGCGAGCTCGGTACGGGAGCGCACGCCGAGTTTGGCGTAGATGCGCGAGAGGTTCGCCTCGACCGTCTTCACAGTCACGACCAGTTCCGCCGCGACCTCCTTGTTCGAGCGCCCTTCCGCCACGAGCGCTGCAACCCGCTGCTCGGTCGGCGTCAGCTGCCCCGACGCGGGCGCGCGGCCGCCGATGCGGGCGAGCTCGGCGCGCGCCTTCTCGGCCCAGAGGGCTGCGCCTAGCTCCTCGAAGAGCGCGAGCGCCGCATCGAGCGAGTCACGTGCGGCTTGCTTCTGCCGACCGCGCCGGAGGACAGTGCCCTTGGCGAGCAAGGTGCGCCCCAGGTCGAACGGTCTCGGCACCCGCTCGTGCTCCTTGAGCGCGTTCTCGAACGCCGCAAGCGCGGCGTCGTAATCGCCTGCGGCGGCCGCGAGCAGACCTCGGCACCGACCGGCGGTGGCGAGCACCCACGGGCGGCCGAGCCCCCGGCCCTTGGCCTCGAAGGCATCCAGAGTCGACCGCGCAGCTTCGAGCTCGCGGCGGGCGATCAGGAGCTCGATCCAGTCCGGGAAGAACGCGTACCAAGCAGGCTCTTCGAAGCCCCGCTGCTCATAGAGGCGCGCGGCACTGCTGAGGTGGTGCTCGGCGGCAGCGAGATCGTCGCAGGAGAGCTCGAGGAAGCCGAGGTAGGCGTGGCTGAAGCTCGCGATCCAGAGCGTTCCGCTCCGCTCGGCGAGCTCGAGCGCCCGGCGGCCGTGCCATCGCGCGTTCTCCACCTTCCCTTGATGCGCCTCGACCCAGCACTTGTCGTTGAGCGCCTGCGCCTCGATCAGCCCGCGGCCACTCTCGAGCGCGAGCTCGAGCGCCTCGTCGGCGTACGCCGCGGCGCGCTTCCAGTTTCCTGCCCGGCACTCGAGCCGGCTGAGATAGCTGAAGATCGACTGGACAGTCGCATCGCCGTGCTCGAGCGCCTCGTCACGCAAGCGCTCCAGTTTGGAGCGAGCATCGTCGAGCTCGTCGACGCCCATGAGCATGAGAGCGAAGAGCGTACTCGGCCGCTGGTCGATCCCGAGCTCCGGAGCGGACCGCTCGAGCGCAAGTGCCCGCTCCATGATCTCAGCCGTGATGCCGCGCCCGAGGTAGAACTCGAAGTTGCCGAGCAGCGCCAGCGTCTGCGCGAGCAGCGCGTCGTCCTGAAGCCCCTCTGCAACCTCGAGCGCCGCGCGCGCTTCCGGCTCGCCGCTTGGAATGTGGTCGACCAGCATGATGTTCCAGGCAAGCTGCAGGTGGAGAGCCGCACGCAGGCGGTCGTCGTCGCCGACCTGAGACAGCCCCTCACGGTAGAGCGCGTTCGCGACATGGCGGCTTTCTGCCAGGCCGACGACGATGCCGAGGCGGAGAAGTACAGCGGCTCGCGCCGGGCCCACTGGGACGGCGCCGAGCTCCTGCTCGAGGAACGTCCGCGCACGAGGTGTGTTTCCCGCCTCGAAGTAGAAGTCGGCGCTCGCCAGGCGCCGGTGGTGGACCTCCTCGCTCAGCGCGGATGGGGTGAGCTCAGCCGCCCGCTCGCAGAGCTCGCCCGCCGCATCGGGCGCGCCGCGCGCGTGTGCACGCTTCGCTGCCTCCTCGAGGACAGCGGCAACCTCTCGATTCGGGTCCACGGTCGCCGCAGCCAGGTGGCGGGCGCGCTCCTCCGGGTCGTTCACGATCTCCGCGAGCCGGCGGTGCAGCCGGCGCCGGCGCGGGGGCTCGAGCTGGGAGTAGATCGCGGCGGCGATCAGCGGATGCGAGAAGACAATGCGGCCGTCGTCGAACTCGATCACACCGGCCGAGGCCGCCTGACCGAGCAGCTGGTCGCTACGTCCAGGTGCAGGCAGCGCCGCCGCCACCAGCTCCGGCGTCGGCTGGTCGAGTGCGGCGACGAGCGCGAGCGCCTCGCGCACCCCCTCTGGGAGGCGTGCGAGCCGCTCGCCAAGCAACGCCTGGACGTTGGCGGGAACGGGCAGGGGTGCGCCGGGCGCAGGTTGTCCCTCCTTCCGAGCCACCGCGCGGGCGAGCTCGAGCGCGAAGAAGGGGTTGCCCGTGGCGGCTCGGTGCAGCTGCAGCAGCGTCGGGCGCGGGAACGAGACGTCGAGCCTACTGCGAAGCAGCCGCCCGAGCGCGCCCACGCTGAGCGGGCCGATCTCGAGGCGCTGCAGGCGCTCGACCGGGAAGGCACGCTCGAGCCCAAGCGGGGATTCGGCCAGCTGGTTGGCGCGGGCGGAGAGCAGGATCCGGCTTCGGCTCTGCACGAGCCTCCGCAGCACAAACTCGAGCACACGCGCCGAGGAGCGATCGAGCCACTGCGCATCGTCGATCGCAAGGAGGAGTGGCGCCGACGAGGCGAGTGCGCGCAGGACGCCGAGAACGCCAAGCGAGACCGCGCGTTGCTTCGGCGGGGCTGAGGTCCCCTCCGCGCGCAAGAGCGCGATCTCGAGCGCTTGGCGCTGCGGCTCGGGTAGGACCGGCAGGGCCTCGTCGAGGACACCCTCGACCATGTCGCCGAGCGCGGCAAACGAGAGCTTCGCCTCCGACTCGGCCGGGCGACAGGCGAGCACGCGGTAGCCGCGGTCGCGAGCGTCCTCGACCGCCGCGCGCCAGAGCGTCGTCTTCCCGATCCCGGCCTCGCCCTCGAGCAGGAGCGCGGCGGCGGAGGCGTCCACGGCCGTGTCTAGGAAAGCCGCGAGCGAGGCCAATTCCGGCTCACGCCCGATGATCTGCTCGGCGACGACCGCCACGGCAACACTCCTTGTGCGTTCGCGGCCGAGGCTAGGCTGCCGCGAAATAGCGAAGCCATCTTTCCACGGAATGATGGGCGCGTTCAGGCGACCGCGCATTGGTTATCCACGCGATGGGGATGTAGACAGGCCGAGGAGGCGCAGCCCGACCTTCTTGCCGTTGGCGCCGCGGACGAGGTGCGGCACCTCGACGGTGACGAGATGCCAGCCCCGCCTGCCGAGCTCGAGCTTCCCGCTCTGCTGGGGCCGCTCGTCGACGGCGAAGCGCCGCGGCAGCGGCGACGCGGCGAACCGGAGCGTGAGCGCGCCGGCGCCGTAGATCCAGAACGGGGCGCGTTCCTCGCTCATGAAGCGGCCTGCGCCCGTATCGCCGTACCAGCCTTGGCAGAAGACGGCGCGGCCGCGCGGCGGTTCCGGACCGACGGCCAGGGGGAGGCCCACACGGCCGCGCTCGAAGGTCCAGAGCGACTGGCGGACTCCGGTCACCGCCCACCCATGCTGCTCGAGGCCGCGCCGTACGAAATACGCGCGGTCGGGCACGGCACTGTTCCTGACGAACAGGCCGAGGTGGAGGTCGATCGTCGAGACCCCAAGGCCGCGGACGTACGCCGCGGTTCCGCCGCTCCAGTCGCCGCAGTTGAGGCGCTCGAGCCGCCGCGCAACCGCCTTCGCCGGCTTCGGGGCGGTGGTGGAGTAGCCGCCGGGCCGCTGTCGCGGCACGAGCGTGTCGTACCAGAGGTAGACGCTCCCGTAGTGGATCCCCGGGTCGAAGACGGGCAGCTCGAGGACGCGTCCGACGGTGCGCGTCCGCGGGCGTTGGCCAGGATCCGATCTTCCGTACACGCGCGCGTGGAGGTCGCCGAACAGGAGCACGACCGCCAGCGCGGTTGCCCACGCGGCACGAGCTCGTGCGACCACGAACGCGACTAGGCCCGCGATGCACAGGCAGGCGATCGGCAACAGCCGCTCGGGCACCCGCGGAAACCGGAAGGGCGGCAGTGCATGCCAGAGCGCGGAGTAGATCGGCGTCCGCGTTCCCAGGGCGAGCACGATCGGAACGACGGCACCGAGCCCGAGCAGGAGGGCGAGGCCGTTGCGTCTCGCAGCGACGAGTAGCGCGATGCCCAGGAGCGCGACGAGCGGGGTGGCCCAGCCCAGGAAGACGAACTGTTCGCTCCGTCCATGGTCGACGTGCCGGGTGAGGAAGTCGCCCCACCGCGCCGAGTAGTGCGAGATCTCGTCGAGCGACCGGCCGCCCGACTGCGTCGAGCCTTTGATCACCGTCTGGCGGACGAGGATCCCGGCGCCGATGGCGGCGGCCGCCGCGAGCACCGATCCGACCAAGTGATGTCTGTATACACAGCCATCACTCGGCCGAAGACGCACGAATGCGTAAAAGATGAAGAACGGAATCGCGCCGAGCGCCAGGTGCACCTGTCCGGAAAGGGGGATCGAGGCGAGCGCGACGGCCGAGGCCGCGAGCCACCAGCTGCTCCCGCGGCGCGCGCGCTCGACGCCCCAGAGGGCGACGGCGAGCAAGACCGAGATCGGCCCGAGCAGGTGCCCGACGCTCTGCTCCACGCGGTACGGCGCGATCGCGAAGGCGAGGCCGCCCGCCAGCGCAGGCCCGCGCGGCAGCCCGAGCTCCCGCAGCCAGGCGCAGGCTGCGACTCCGGCTAGGACGTAGACGAGGAGCTGCAGGACGTTCCAGCCACCGACCATCCCGAACAGGGCCGAGAGCGGCCAGAAGACGAAGCCGTAGGGCCAGCCCGGGTAGTTCGGCTGGGGACCGGCCTCGGGCCGAAAGGAGTACGGATCGCGCCAGGGGGCCCGGCCGTGCTCGAGCTGATGGCCGACGAGCCAGTAGTGGTACAGCGTCTGGAGGTGATCTCCCGGCGAGGCCTCGCCGTGGCCGGGGGCGCCCCCCGAGAGGAAGTGCGAACGCGCGTGCAGGACGGCCGGCCAGGTGGCGCTGATCCCTGCCGCGAGGTAGAGGAGGAGCGCGAGCGCTACAAAGCCCGCGCGGCCTGAAGCAGCTCGTCGAAGTCGGGCAAGTCGCCCGTCTCGTACCGCCATGCGCCGCGCACCGTACCGTCCGTGTCGACGAGGAACGCCGTCCGCTCGGGGACGTCGCGCATGCCGCCGAACTCGTGGGCAATGCCGAAGCCGGTGACCGCCTCGCCGTTCCAGTCGGACAGCAGCGGGAAGTTCAGGTCGAGCGCCTGCGCCCAGGCGATATGAGTCCACGGCGAGTCCCGGGAGATCCCGAATGTCCGTGTACCCGCCTCCTCGAACTCCGCTCTCCTGTCACGCAGGAGCTCCATCTCGCTCGTTCAGGTCGACGACCAGTCGAAGAGGTAGAAGAGGAAGAGCGTCGGGCCGTCGGCGGCCAGCTCGGAGACCTGCCGCTGCTCGCGCGGCGCAGTCCACACCGACGCTTCCGGAAGCCGATCCCCGACGGCGAGCACCACTTCACCCTACGGGATGACCAGTCAGGACGTTGCGGCCGCGGACGGACCTTTCGGGTGCCGTGAGGAGTAAGACGATGGACCAGCTCAAGGAGGCCCACGATGCGCCCGCGATCACCGCTGCTCGTCCTTGCCGTAGCACTCCTCTCCCTCGGCTCCGCGTCCACGGCCGAAGCGTGCCAGTGCGGAGGCACGCCACCAACGGTTTCCGAGCCGACGAGCGCGGCGGCGTCCGGACTCCTCTCGGTTCGCACGTCAGGGCCGCGCGGCCCGCTCGTGGCGTACGGCCTCGAGAGCGGGCGCGTTAACTTTGCCCTTCCAGCCGGGATCGCGTCGGCCGACGGTAGGCGCTACGTCACGGCCACGCGGCGGCACACCAGCACGACGCTCCGGATCTACGACGCCCGCGCGGGCCGCTACCTCCGGGCGCGTTCGATCGCCGGTGGCTGGAATCTCGGCGCTCTCTCGGGGAACGGACGGCGGATCGGCCTCGTCCGGCCCGCGCGAGGCGCCACCGACATCCGGCTCGTCGACGTCAGCCGCGGGCGCGCCCAGAACTTCAGTCTGCACGGCTGGTTCGACATCGACGCAGTCGCCAACGACGGGCGCCGCGTGTTCCTGATCCAGTACGTGAACGCGGGCTACCTCATCCGCTTCTACGACCTCGGCCGCCGGCAGCTCGCCGCGCGAGTGCTGACCGAGGACGCCAAGCCGATGGCGGGAACCGCGTGGGGCGCGGTGGCGTCCCCCGATGGTCGCCGGCTGATGACGCTCTACCTCCGCGGCGACAATGTGGCCGAGGTGCACACGCTGGACCTTGTGCGCGGGACGGCCGTCTGCATCGATCTGCCGCGCGGGAGGACAGCGGCGCTTCGCGCGTATTCGCTCGCACTCGCCCCCGACGGGCGGACGTTGTATGCAGCGAATCCGGCCCTCGGCGTCGTCGCGACCGTCGACCTGCGCTCGCTTCGGGTCGTACGCGTCGTGCGGTTCCGGGCGCGCACGGCCGCCGATTACCCGTCCCGCGCCGCCGCCGTCTCCCACGACGGGCGTACCGTTTATTTCGCAGCCGGCCGAAGCACCTACGCATACGACGCCGCCTATCGGCGCGTGCGTGGCTCCTACGACGCCGGCGGCGCGGTCGCCGGGCTCGCGTTCGGGCCGTCGGATTGGACGTTGCTCGTCGTGCGCCGTGACGGCAGGGCGATCCGGCTCGACGCCGCGACGGGGATGCGCCGCTAAGAACTACGCCGGGATCGCGGCCGCCACTTCCGTCGCGTCCGCGATCTCCTGCGCGACCTCGACGATGTCGCGGTTCGCGTTGAAGATCCGCAGCTGCCGGTCGGCGCCGCTCCCGCGCGCAAGGATCTGCTGGATACCCTCGAGCTCGCGTTCCGATCCCAGCTCGCGCGCGTGCGGCTCGATCTCCTTCAGCGTCCGGCGGATCAGCTGTGCGACGGGCAGGCGGTTCCGCTTCCCGGTCGTCAGATCCATCACCGGCGCCTCCAGCCCGTAGCGCGCGGCGAGCCACTTGTTCTCCGTCGTGAGGATGCGGTGGTAGGACGGAATTCCCTCGCCGCGCTCGTACTGCTCGCAGTAATGCTTGACGAGCGCCTGGCAGTAGGCGGTCAGCGCGACCACGTCCTCGAGGCGCGTCGTCGCGTCGCAGATGCGGATCTCGATCGTCCCGAGCCGCGGATGGAGCCTGATGTCCCACCAGATGTGCGTGTAGTCGGCGATGCAGCCGGTCTTCTCGAGCTGCCCCACGACCTCTGCGTAGTCGGCGTAGTCGCGGAAGCGCGGCGGCGGGCCCGAGCGTGGAAACGCGGCGAACACCATCTGCCGCGAGGACGAGAGGCCCGTCGGCTCGCCGCGCCAGAAAGGCGAGCTCGCGGAGAGCGCCAGCAGCTGGCCGAGGTGGTTGAGGAGGCCGTTCACGACCTGGATCGCCTTCTCCGGATCGTCGACGGCGACGTGGACGTGCATCCCGAAGATCAGCTCGCGCCGGGCGACGTACTGGAGTTGGTCGACGAGGTTGCGGTAGCGGTCGCGCGCCGTGATCCGCTGCCGCTCGAACAGGCTGAACGGATGGGTCCCTGCCGAGCCGACCCGGAGCCCTTGCGTCCGGGCGGTCTCGATGACGTAGCCGCGGATCTTGCGCAGCTGCTCCTCGACGTCCGCCGCGGTGCGGCAGACCGGCGTCGCGATCTCGAGCACGGACTGCATCAGCTCCGCGTTGATCCGCGGCTCGAGCTCGTGGCCGTGGACAGCGGCGAGCACGGTGTCGATGTGCTGGACCAGGTCGAACGTCTCCCCGTCCAGGAGCATGTACTCCTCCTCGACGCCGAGCGTGTAGGGATCGCTCGCCCCGAACTTGTGGTCGAGCACGCTGCCGCCTGGAGCAAACGACCGGCTGCCCTTGCCGGTGATCGACTCCGGATAGATCTGCTTGCTCATTCCCCCGCGGGCAGTATCGCGTCTGCCTCGATCTCCACCAACCAGCGCGGGTCGAGCAGCTGCGCGACGACCATCGTGCTCGCAGGACGGACGTCGGCGAAGACCTCGCCGTGCGCGCGGCCGACCTCCTCCCAGTGCTCGGCCGACGTCAGGAACGTCCGCGTTCGGACGACGTGCTCGGGATCGGCGCCGGCCTCACGGAGTGCCGCCACGATGATCTCGAGGCACCTGCGCGCCTGGCCGTAGGCGTCCGGAGGAGGAGCCGCCCCGTCGGGCATGACCGGGGCCGTACCGGAGACGTAGACGGACCTGCCGACGACGACCGCGCGCGAGAAGCCGACCGCGGGCTCGTACGGCGAGCCGGAGGAGATGTTTCTACGCCTCACCGATCTAGTATCGCCGCCCATGGATGCGCTGGTCCAGATCGATTCCTGGGGCGCGTCGACCGCAGCGGCAGGTGTGGTCCGCGACGGCGAGGCGGCCGCGGTACACGGCCCGGTGGACGCAGTCGTCAGGTGGGCCTCGGTGACGAAGCTCGTGACGGCGATGGCCGTCCTCGTGGCAGCCGAAGAAGGGGCAGTCGACCTGGACGAGCCGGCAGGGCCCGAGGGATCGACGGTCAGGCATCTGCTCGCGCACGCCTCGGGCCTGCCCTTCGAGCCCGGCGCACCGACGAGCCGGCCTGAACGGCGGCGCGTTTACTCCAACGTCGGCTTCGAGGTCGTGGCCGAGCACGTGGCCGCCGCGGCGGGGATGCCGTTCGAGCGCTATCTCGCAGAGGGAGTTCTCCGGCCGCTCGGACTGCGGGCCGAGCTCCGCGGCTCGCCCGCCGCCGACCTCTACGGCAGCCTCGACGATCTCCTTCGGTTCGCGGTCGAGCTCCAGCGCCCGACGCTCGTCGCCCCGGAGACCCTTGCTGAGGCGACGACCGTACAGTTTCCCGGCCTCGTCGGCGTCATCCCGGACCTCGGTCGGTTCGACCCGAACGACTGGGGCCTCGGGTTCGAGCTCAGGGACGACAAGTCGCCTCATTGGACGGGCGTGCGCAATTCGCCGCGCACGTTCGGGCACTTCGGCGGGAGCGGCACGTTCCTCTGGGTCGATCCCGACGCCGGCATCGCCCTTGGCTGCCTCACCGACCGCGAGTTCGGGCCCTGGGCGCTCGAGGCGTGGCCGCGCCTGTCAGACGCCGTGATCGCGGAGGAAATCTAGGACGATCCGGTTGAACTCCGCCGGCCGCTCGAGATTGGGAAGGTGGGCGGCGTCCGCGATCGTCGCCCGGGTCGCGCCGGCGATCTCGCGCGTGAGCCGGTCGGCGATCCGGTGGATGTCCTCGAGGTCCTCGTCTCCCGTGACGATCAGCGTCGGCACCCGGATGTCGCCGAGACGCTTGGACGCCGGCGGGTCGAGACGCGCCAGTCGCACGTCCGAGTGGCCTTGCTGCAGCTGGAACGCATCGCGCTGCATCTCCGCGACGAGCTCTCTGACCTGTGGCTCGATTGCGTCGAGCGTGCGGCGCGGGCCGGCGAGCCACAGCCTCAGGTTGATGTCGATGGCCGCGTCGAGGTCGCCGCGCTCGAGCGCCTCCTCCTCGGCCGCATCGAAGGAGCCGACTTGCTCCGACCAGTCGTGGTCGTCGATCCCGGGGCCGACGAGCACGAGCGCGGAGACGCGCTCGGGGGACTCGGCGGCGAGCTCGAGCGCCGCCCTGCCGCCCAGGGAGACGCCGACGAGCGCGGAGCGGTTGATGCCGGCCGCGTCCATGGCCTTCCGGACCGAGTCCGAGAACGAGACCACATCTGTCTCGATCGGGGAGCGGCCATAGCCTGGAAGGTCGGTTCGCGCCACCGTGTGCGACTTGCTGAACGGCCCGACCTGCGGCTCCCACATGCGCGAGTCCGCGATCCCCGCATGGACCAGGACGACCGGGGGTCCTTCGCCGTGGATGTCGTACCAGGCGGTCACGCGTCGTCCGCGAACAGGGGCCGGACGAATTCGTCGAACGTGTCGCGGTCGCAGCTGGCGACCGTCACCGGCGTCAGCGCCCTGACAGAGGCGGTCCGAGGGATGTCCATCGCCAGGGCGACCTCGCCGAAGTAGTCGCCCGGGCGGAGCACGCTCTGGGCACCGCGGCTCGCCTGACTGACCGCGAGCATCCCCGAGAGGACGACGTAAAAACGGTCCCCGCGGTCGCCTTCCTCGACGACGCCGGAGCCGGCCGGGATCTCTTCCCGCTCCATCCGCGCGGCGAGCCGGCCAAGGGTCTCTCCGGAGAGCGTCGCCAGCAGCCCGACGCGCGAGAGCTCGTGCTGTGTCGCTCCGGCCGCGCGAGGGCTCATGGGGCAACAGCCCCATGAGCGTGGGGAGGGGGTGTGGGGGAACCGGGAGGTTCCCCCACGTCGGACTTTAAGAAGGGGGCTCGTGGGGGAAACATGGTTTCCCCCACGGGAGCGAGCCGGAGGCGCGCGACGCTCACTCCGCTTGCTCCTGCTCGGTCGCGTCGGGTTGATCGGGCATGGTTCCCCCTCGTGGGCGCTCTCGACGAATGGCGGTTCTGCCCTCGCTGCGGCGAGGCTATCGAGAAGGAAGGCGGCCACGCCGTCTGCCCGTCCTGCGGCTATCGGGCGTACGCCAATCCCATGCCCGGCACCGAAGCCGTCGTCCTCGACGGCGACGGGCGCGTGCTGCTGGGCCGGCGAGCCTTCGCCCCCAGCGCGGGCCTCTGGGACCTCCCGGGCGGATTCCTCGACGAGCAGGAAGACCCGGTCACGGCGCTGCGCCGCGAGGTTCGGGAGGAGACGGGCCTGGAGATCGAGCTGGGCGGTTTCGTCGGCTTCTATCTCGAGCCGTATGACGGCCGTACCGTCCTCTGCCTGACGTGGCGGGCACACGCGCAACCCGGAAAACGAGCGGCCCGGCGACGACCTCGTCGAGCTCGAGTGGTTCGCGCCCGACGAGATCCCTCTGGACGAGCTCGCGTTCGCTCACTACCGGCGCGCGCTGTCAGACGCTCTCGGGCACGAGCACCCGTAGGGCTCCCGGCTCGACGCGGAACTCGATCGGCGTCTGGAGCACGTCCGGCTCGCCGTCGACGGCGGCCTCGAGCCGCCCCAACTCTGCGTCGACGATGAAGCGCTCGCCGCGCTCGCCCGCGACGCGGCCGCCGAGCACGTACAGGTAGAGCACGCCTTCGTCCAACCGTTCGCGCGCGCCGAGCGTCGGCAGCTCGAGGTCGTAGCGGTTGTTGGCCACCAGGACGAGCCTGGTGTCATTCGGCCGACCGTCGATCGTGATCCCGAGCGGCTCTCGGTGCGTCAGCACGATCAGCCAGGCCTGTAGGCGTGCCAGCGCCTCGCGTCGTCGCCGATGATCTGTGCGGCGATGGACGACTCGGGCGTAGAGCCCGAGCGAGACGTTGTTGAGGAAGAGCCGGCCACCGGCGCGGCCGACGTCGATCCTCCGCTCGCGGCCCCGGAAGGCATTGAGCGCGCCGATCGGATCCTCCCGGTCGAGGCCGAGATCCCGGGCGAAGTGGTTCCGCGTCCCGAACGGAATGCAGACGAACGGCAGGTCGCGCTCGATCGCCACTCCGGCGACGGCTGCCAGCGAGCCGCCGCCCGCGACTCCGATCGCCTCGGCAGCCGGGGAGCGGGCGACCTCGGCCGGGTCCTCGTCTTCGTGCAGGACGTGTGCCTCGATCCCACGCCGGCGCGCGGTCTCGACGAGCTCCTGCGCACTAGGCCGGTTGTCGCCGGCGCGCGGATTCACGAGCAGGAAGCCCCCCACTTGGGGAGGAAGCTTATGGGTCCTCTGACCCGTCAAATGAGCCATTCGGCCCATGGTGTCGTCCGGTCCTGGTGTCGATATTTAGAGCGATGAGCGAACGCGGCCTGCATCGGATCGAGGACGACCTCAACGAGACCTGGCTCGAGGATTGGGCCGGGGCGGGCGTCGCCGAGATCGAGGCATACCTGGCCAAGCACGCGGCCTTCCTCGCGTTCCTCGATTCCGACGACGTCTAGCCAAACCGCCTAGCCGCAATCCGCGGCGCAGCCGGTTACCGTACCGCCGCCCAGAGACTTCTCCAGGGAGGCGTGACATGAAACTCAGCTATCTGTGGCGTGGCCTGCCGGGCCATCCGATTCACCCGCCGCTGACCGACGCGACGATCGGGATCTACACGTTCGCGGCGATCGCCGGGTTCATCGAGGTCGTCGGCATCACCGACCGCAACGGCGCGATCGGCTGGTGGCTTGGCCTGATCGTCGGGCTGATCGTGAGCGCGCCGACCGCTCTGACGGGCCTGGCCGACTGGCTCACGATCAAGTGGCGCAGCCCGCTCTGGTGGACGGCGACCTACCACCTCCTCTCGATGGTGACGGCGACCGTGTTCTTCGCCCTCGCCGCGATCTTCGGGCACACCGCATACACCCACGCGAACGTCAGCAGCGGCTCCTATGTCCTGACGCTGATCGCGTTCGGCTTCCTGAGCCTCGGCGGCTGGCTCGGCGGCTCAGTCGTGTTCGTGCACGGCATGCGCGTCCTGAATCTGGTCGAGGAGCCGACCTCGCGCGCGGTCGCTCCTGTACCGCATCCCGAGAAAGAGGCGGCGGAGGGGGCTTAGCCCCCTCCGCTAACTGTCGGAGGCGAGGCCGAGCGCTTTCTCGATCGAGCCCTTCGGCTGGGCGCCGATCGCCGCGGCCGCGGGCTCGCCGCCCTTGAAGAGGATCATCATCGGGATGGACTGGACGCCGTACCGCATCGCCAGCTCCTGCTCCTCGTCGATGTTCACCTTCACGAGCTTCAGTTCGCCCTCGCGCTCGTTCGCGATCTTGTCGAGGATCGGTGAGACGGCGTGGCACGGGCCGCACCACTCCGCCCAGAAGTCCACCAGGACGGGGGTGTCGCTCTGCAGGACTTCCTGCTCGAAGTCGGTCGTCTTCACTGCTGTTGCCATCGATTCCTTTCGTCGTTCCGTTCCGTGCTACCCAGGTTGAAACGCCCCGGAACCCGCCATTGTTCCGTCGATACGATCGAGGCATGTTCGCACCGCTCCCGGACAAGCCGGATCATCCCGCCCTCGAGGAGGAGATCCTCACGTGGTGGGAGTCCGAGCGGATCTTCGACGCGCTCCGCGAGCAGAACCGCGGCGGGCCGCGCTGGAGCTTCATCGACGGCCCGATCACCGCGAACAACCCGATGGGCGTCCACCACGCGTGGGGCAGGACGCTGAAGGACGTCTTCCAGCGCTACAAGGCGATGCGCGGATTCGACCAGCGGTACCAGAACGGGTTTGACTGCCAGGGCCTCTGGGTCGAGGTCGAGGTCGAGAAGTCGCTCGGGCTGAACTCGAAGCGTGACATCGAGGCGTACGGGCTCGCGGAGTTCGCCGCCCGCTGCAAGGAGCGCGCCGCCCACTACTCGGAGGTGATCACGGAGCAGGATCGCCGGCTCGGCCGCTGGATGGACTGGGACAACGACTACTACACGTTCTCGGACACGAACATCGAGTACATCTGGCGGTTCCTCAAGGCCGTCCACGAGCGCGGCTGGCTGTACAAGGGCCACCGGTCGACCCAGTGGTGTCCACGCTGCGGAACCTCCCTGTCCCAGCACGAGCAGGCCGGTGACGACAAGTACGAGGAGCTGACGCATCCGTCGCTCTTCGTCCGCCTGCCGCTCGTCGACCGCGAGGGCGAGTCGCTCGTCATCTGGACGACGACGCCGTGGACGCTGCCGGCGAACGTCGCCGCCGCCGTGCGGCCCGACGCGGAATACGTCCGGACGCCCCACGGCGAATGGTGGGCGAAGGAGCTGAGCGACGGGCGGGAGGCGGTCGAGACGAAGCGGGGCGAGGAGCTCGTCGGCTGGCATTACCACGGCCTGTTCGACGACGTCCCCGCGCAGCAGGGGATCGAGCATCGCGTGATCCCGTGGGACGAGGTGTCCCTCGAGGAGGGCAGCGGGATCGTCCACATCGCGCCCGGTGCCGGCACAGAGGATTTCGAGCTCGGCCGCATCCACGGGCTGCCCGTCCTCGTTCCCGTCGACGAGGCGGGACGCTTCCTGCCCGAGTTCGGGTTCGCCGGGCTTTCCACCGACGAGGCGCGCGACCCGATCATCACCGACCTGCGCGAGCGGCACCTGCTCGTCGAGGCCACTGAAATTACGCACCGCTATCCGATCTGCTGGCGGTGCGGAACGCCTCTGATCTTCCGCGTCGTCGACGACTGGTTCATCGGCTGCGACGAGATCCGCCAGCCGCTGCTCGACGCCAACCAGGAGGTCGAGTGGACGCCGTCCTTCTACGGCAAGCGCATGGACGACTGGCTGCGGAACATGGGCGACTGGAACATCTCCCGCAAACGCTACTTCGGCCTGCCGCTCCCGTTCTACCCCTGCGGCTGCGGGAAGCTGAACGTGATCGGCTCGAAGGCGGAGCTCCTCGAGCGCGCGACGTCGAGCGTCGACGACCTACCCGAGCTCCACCGGCCGTGGATCGACGAGGTCACGATCCGCTGCGAGTCGTGCGGCGAGGACGTCCGGCGGATCCCGGAGGTGGGGGACGCCTGGCTCGACGCCGGGATCGTCCCGCTGTCGACGCTCGGCTGGCAGAACGAGACGGCCGTGCCGCACGGCTACGCCACCGGCGCCGCAGTTGGGGTCACCGGGGCCGACCTACCCGACCACGCCTACTGGGAGCAGTGGTTCCCTGCCGACTGGATCTCGGAGATGCGCGAGCAGATCCGCCTCTGGTTCTACTCGATCTCGTTCATGTCGATGACGCTCCTGGGACGCCTGCCGTATCACGCCGTCCTCACCTACGAGAAGGTGCGCGACGAGACCGGGCGCGAGATGCACAAGTCCTGGGGGAATGCGATCGACGCCCAGGAGGCCCTCGACAACATGGGCGCCGACCCGATTCGCTGGCTCTTCAGCGCGCAGAAGCCGAATCAGGACCTCAACTTCGGGTACGGGCCGACGAACGAGGTCAAGCGCCGCCTGCTGACGCTGTGGAACTCGGCCAGGTTCTTCGTCGAATACGCGCGGATCGAGCAGTTCGATCCCCACGAGGATCCCGGCGAGCTGCAGCCGCTCGACCGCTGGCTGCTGGCGCGGACGGCGCAGCTCGTCGACGAGATGAACGACGCGTACGAGCGGTTCTGGACTCCCGACCTCGTCCGCAGCTTCGAGGCCTTCGTCGACGATCTGTCGAACTGGTACATCCGCCGCTCGCGCCGCCGCTTCTGGAAGGGCGGCGACCGCGCCGCATTGCACTCGCTCCGGCACGCGCTGGTCGAGGCGGTCCGCGTGGTTGCGCCCGTCATGCCGTTCCTGGCCGAATACCTCTGGCGGGCCATGCGCGCGGACGATGCCCCCCGGTCGGTGTTCCTCGCCGGCTGGCCTGAGACGGGTGCCCACGACGAGCAGCTCGTCCGCGAGGTCGCCGAGGTGCGGCGCATTGTCGAGCTCGGTCGGCAGGCCCGGTCGGGAGCCGGGATCAAGCACCGCCAACCGCTAAAGCGAATGTTCGTACGCGGTCCGGAGCTTCCCGACTCCGCGATCGCCGAGATCGCAGATGAGCTGCGGGTTAAAGAGATCTCGTTTGATCAAGGTCCGATCACGAAAGCGCGTCGGTTGAAGCCGAACCTCCCGCGACTGGGACCGCGCTACGGCTCGCGCCTGCCTGAGATCCGCGCAGAACTCGACGAGGGACGTGCCGAACCACTGCCTAACGGGGGCTGGCGAGTTCTCGACCTCGAACTTGACGAGAGCGATGTCCTTGTCGAGAGAGCCGTACTTGGTGACTGGGCTTTGGCGGAGGACGGGGAATACGTCGTTCTCCTCAATCTAAAGGTCGATAGTGAGCTCGAGCTGGAAGGTCGCGTCTACGACCTGATCCATCGGCTCAACTCGATGCGCCGCGAGGCCGGGCTCGAGCTGACCGACCGGATCGTCGTCACGCTCCCGGAGACGCAGGCCGACCTCCTCCAGCACGCCGAGCGGATCAAGGACGAGGTGCTCGCGGTCGACATCCGGACGGACGGCGTGGCCGAGCCGCAGATCGCGAAAGCCTAGATCGTTCTGAGGGGCCGACGGTAAATCGCGGGGGTCGACGCAACCGTCGTACATGACCTTGTCGATCCGATGCCAGTCAGTGCGGTCGATTCCACGGCGGTTTCGTGTTCCGGGCCCGACCGGGTAGGCAGAAGCAATCTTGATCCAGCGATTCTGTTCCTCCGACACTGCACGAATCTCGCTCGCAACCTCAGCAAGGTCTTGATCCTGGCTGAAGATCAAGGCGACGTCGATCAACGCCTGTCGCGCCAAGCGAATCGAATCGAGGGCGATCCGAACATCGATGCCTTTCTCCTCGCGGAAGCGGAAACTGAACTCGGTTCCGTGCGGACATGTGAGGGTCCTCTCGCGATAGCCAAACGCGTTCTTCGCCGCATAGAACAGGTTCTGACCATCGATGAACGCTGCGGTGCGCTTGATCACGGGTTCGGGCGGCATAAAAGACAAAACCCGCTGGAGCCCCGTAAGGGTGATCCAGCGGGCGGTAGATGAATCGAATTGTAGCCGCTGACCGCCGACTCGCAACCCTCACTCAAGCACCCGTCGTAGCCGCTCGAGTCCCGCCTCGAGCGTCTCATCCGTCACGGCCAGGGATAGTCGCGCGAACCCGGCGCCGCGCTCGCCGAAGCCCTCGCCCGGTGCGACCACGACTCCTTGCTCCGCCAGGAGTCGCTCCGCAATCAGGCCCTCGGGGAGACGGAACCACACGAAGAACGTTCCCTCGCTCTGCGCTTCGATCCCGCGCAGGGCCTCCAGCGCGCGATTGCGCCGGCGCTCGTACGTCGCGCGCCGCTCCTCGACCGACTCTTGCGGACCGGTCAGCGCTGCGATGCCGGCCTCCTGAACAGGACGAAAGATTCCGGCGAAGACGTGGTTCTGCAGCTCCTCGATCCGCGCGACGAGCTCCGCGTTCCCGAGCACGAAGCCGAGACGCCAGCCGGCCATCCCGTAGCTCTTCGACATGCTGAAGAGCTCGACGCCGACCTCGCGGGCGCCGTCCACCGCGAGGAAGCTCTCCGGCCGCCGGCCCTCGAAGACGAGGTCGCCGTAGGCGAAGTCGTGGAGAACGACCGCGCCGGTGCGATCCGCCCAACTGACCGCCTCCTCGAAGACCCCGGGCGGCGCCGCCTCAGCGGTCGGGTTTCCCGGATAGTTGAGGTACAGCGCCGCGGCCGGCTCGATCGAATTGAAGCCGGTGAACGAGCCGCCGCGGGCGCCCGCGAGTGCGACGGCGGACGGGTAGTCGGCGTAGCCGGGGTCGGGCAGAAGGATCGTCTCGCCGCGCTCGACGCAGACGAGCGCGAACTCCATCAGCGCCGTCTTCGACCCCGGAACGACGGCGACCTCGCGCCCTGGATCGAGCTCGACGCCGTAGACGTCGCGGTAGCGCGCCGCGATCGCCTCCTTCAACGCGGGCAGCCCCGCGAACGGCGCGTAGCCGTGGACGTCGGGCCGCGCGGCCGCTGCGCGCAGCGCCTCGACGACGTGTGGCGGCGGGCCCGTTTCCGGATTGCCGCGGCCGAGGTCGACGAGCGGCTCGCCTTCCGCCTCCGCCGCCGCGGCGACGCGCGCCATCAGGGCCATGAAGTACTGCTCGGGGAGCCGCTCGATCCTTTGCGGGCGAGGTCGCACCGGCGCCGATCCTAGGGCAGACTTCGCCTGTGCAGACCTGTCCGGAGTGTCGGGGCAGCGTCGAGAGCGGTTTCGCTTCTGCCCGTGGTGCGCTGCGCCGCTGCGGCGGAAGCTCGTCGAGTTCTTCCCCGCCCACCCGCGCGACGCGGGCAAGGCCCTGCGCGTCTCGCGCTACGTCGACGACGATCCGCACGTCCGCTTCAGCGTCTGGGACGAGACCGGACGCGTCGAGGCGGCGGTGTCGGTCGACGAGATCGAGGCCGGCCGCGTCTCGCGGTTCCTACGCCCTCGCGCACCGCGGCCGCACGGGCTGTCCGCTTGGCTGGCTCAGGCGGCGGGCGTCTCGGCCCGGCGAAGTTCCACCGGCAGCCGGAAGACCACGTCCTCGTAGACCGTCGCGAACGGCGCGATCTGGGCGACTCCGCGTGCACGGAACCAGTCGCACACGCGCTCGACGAGCCGCTCGGGAGCCGACGCGCCCGAGGTCACGCCGACGGCCTCGACCCCCTCGAGCCAGCGCTCGTCGATCTCGCTTTCGTCGTCGATCAGATGCGACCGCACCCCCGCCGCCCGCGCCACCTCGACGAGCCTGTTCGAGTTGGAGGAGTTGCGCGAGCCGATCACGAGCAGGAGACCGACCTCCGCGAGCAGCTCCTTCACCGCCCACTGGCGGTTCGAGGTCGCGTAGCAGATGTCCTCGCGCTGAGGCGCGCGGAGCGCGGGAAAGCGGCGTCGGAGGACGTCGATGATCTCGGCGGTCTCGTCCACGGACAGCGTCGTCTGCGTGATGTAGGCGACCGGCGTGTCGAGAGGGAGGTCGAGCGCCTCCGCTTCCTCCACGGACTGAACGAGCGTGATCGCTTCTGGTGCCTCGCCCATCGTCCCGACCACCTCCTCGTGGCCGGCGTGTCCGATCAAGACGACGCGGTACCCCTCCGAGGCGTACCGCCGCGCCTGGACGTGCACCTTCGTCACGAGCGGACACGTCGCGTCGATCGTGGTCAGTCGCCGCGACGCCGCATTCGCGTACACGCTCGGCGCGACGCCGTGGGCGGACAGCACGACCGTCGAGCCGACCGGCACGTCGGCCTCGTCTTCGACGAAGACGGCTCCGCGCGACTCGAGGTCACGGACCACGTGCCCGTTGTGGACGATCTGCTTGCGGGTGTAGACGGGAGGGCCGTACAGATCAAGGGCCCGCTCGACCGTCTCGACGGCCCGTTCCACTCCGGCGCAGTACCCCCGGGGCGACGCAAGGAGGACCCGCTTCACCAAACCGCAGGCCACGGTAGCAAGGGCTCTCCGGCGGCTGGTGACGCAACCGTCCACTCAGGAAACGGGCACGGCTGCGTTTCGCCAAAGCCTCCAAAACAGGAAGAAGCCCGTCGCTCGGGGGGGTCGGTGGCGACGGGCTTCCTCCTAGTGCTCACCGCGGACTGCAAGGCCAGGAACGCACCGCGGTTCGCATCGCCCAGTGCGGCCGACACTAACGAGTCGACTGGGTCTTTCCAATAGGCCGTTCGGCCTATCTTCGTAAGCCGCAGGAATCCTGTGCGGACGACGGAAAAGCGAGGTTCGACCGGCCGTCCGAGACCTCGATCCAGCTTGCGCCGCTCCATACAATCTGGACGCCCCCAGTGACACAATCCAGCCACGCCATCGCCGTGTCGTTGCTCGCTGTGGCCTCGGCGTATCTTGCGGCCGCGGTGGCTGCGGGCGCCGTCCTGGGAGCCCTGCCGTTGCTGATCCTCCGGCGCCGTCGCCCCGCAGCTCCCAAACAGCCCGCCGAGGCCCGTCCGGAGCCCGAGCTGGAGTCGATCACGGCGATCTCGCCGGCGCTCGGTGCTGTCCAAGACGCCGAGAGCATCGCGCGCGAGCGGATGGTGGCCCGGATCTCGGCCCAGGTGCGCTCGGAGCTCGACACCGACCGTCTCCTCCGCGTCGCGGTCGAGGAGACGGGCCGGACGCTCGAGGTCGACCGCTGCTTCGTGCGCATGGCCGGCGGCGACCGGCTGGCCGCCCAGTGGAACGCGCCCGGTCTGGACGCGATCCCCGAGCCGGCTCAGCTGCCGGTCTCGAACCTGGCCGCCCGCGAGCGGCGGACGGTCGCGATCGCCGACATCGACGCTGCGCCCGAGCTCGACGACGAGACACTCGGCAGCCGCGAGTTGCTGCGCCGTCTCGGGAGTCGCGCGGTCCTCGCCACTCCGATCGTCGTCTTCGATGAGCTGATCGCGATCTTTGGCCTCCACCACTCGCATACGCACCAGTGGACGCGCGACGAGGTCGCGCTGACGGAGGCGGTCGTGCGCGAGGTCGGCGTCGCCCTCCACGTCGCACGCCTGCTCGACGAGAACCGGCGACGCCTCGGCCAGCAGGGCGCCCTCCTCCACGCCGCCCAGGTGTTGACGAGCGACCTCCGGCTCGAGACCGTTCTCCCGCGCCTCGTCGAGGAGGTCGCCGCACTCCTCGAGACCGACGCGGCGGACTGCTACCTCCTCGACCTGGATCGCGACATCCTCCGCTGCGAGGCCGTCTACGGCCTCCCGGACGAGCTGATCGGCTACGAGTTCCCGGCGACCCGGGGTCTGGCGGCGGAGGTGCTGCGCAGCGGGACTCCCATGATCGCCGCCGACTACGGGGGCGTGCGGGATCCGGTTCCGAACGCGGCGTACGCCGATTTCAGCGGCGCGATCGTCGCGCCGATGCGCTGGTCGGGGACGATCCAGGGCGTCCTCGGCGTCGGCTCGCGAACGGATCGCCGGTTCACGGAGGAGGACCGCGACCTCCTGGGCGCGTACGCGGGCCTGGCCTCTCTCGCCCTTGCGAACGCGCGGGCGTTCGACGCCCACACGCGGCAGGCCCGCGTCGAGCGCGGCTTCTTCCGGATCGCCGCCGTCCTCGGGCAGTCGCTGTCGCTCGGGGAGACCCTGGAGGCCGTGGCGCAGGCCGCGAACGAGGCGCTCGGCGGCAGCTTCGCCGCCGTGCTGATGCCCCGCGCCGGCTCGCTCGAGCTCGAGGGCAGGGCCGAATTGCCGGAGGCACTCCTCGAAGCACTCGGACGCGGCCTTCCCGAGACCGCAACCGTGCTCCGAACGGCGGCCGCGGACGGGCGGATCATCGTTTCGCCGGACGTCGGCGTGGACGACCGGTTCGAGGCTGAGTGGTCGGAGCTCGCGCGGCAAGCGGGCTACCGGTCGCTGCTGGCCGTCCCCGTCGTCGATCCTCGCGAGGAGGCGAACGGCCTCGTCCTGGTCTTCTTCGCGGACGAGCGCTCCTTCTCGGACGAGGACCTCGAGCTGGCGCGCCACCTGGCGGACGCGTCGCGTGGCGCGCTGGAGCGGAGTGAGCTCTTCGAGGCGGAGCGCACGGCGCGGGCGCTCTCGCAGCAGCTCGCCCGAACGGGCGGCCTGCTCGCGACCGAGCTCGATCCATCGGCGGTCCTGGACGAGGTCGTCCAGCAGGCGCCCGCCCTGCTCGGGGCCGACGCCTGCGCGATCCGGACCGTCGAGGGGCACGAGCTCGTGATCGAGGCCGCGGCCGGCAACGGACTCGAGGACACGGTCGGCGCGCGGGCGCCCTCGACCGCGTGGCTGTCCGGCGACGTGTTCCAGTCCCGTGCTCCGGTCGCGATCGAGGACGTCTCCGGGGACGAGCGGCTCCTGGCCGTCGATCCGATTCTCGCGGCCGGTCACGGCGCCTTCCTCGGCGTTCCTCTCTCCGGGCCGGAAGGAGCCCTACACGGAGTGCTCGCCGTCTACGCGCGGCGCCCGCGCCGCTGGCGGCCGGAGGAGGTGGAGGCGCTGCTCGCGCTCGCGGCGAACACCTCGGCGGCGCTCTCCAACGCCGAGCTCTACTCCCGCGTCTCGATCGAGAAGGAACGGAGCGTCGCCATCCTGGCGAACATCGCCGACGGGATCGTCGCCGTCGACCGCGAGGGAAATGTCGTCCTCTGGAACGCGGCCGCCGAGCAGATCACGGGCGTGCGCCAGGACGACGCGCTGGGCCGGACGGTGCCGCAGGTGCTCCAGCGCACGTTCGAGATCGATGCCGAGCAGGCTGCAGGACCGCATCTCGTCTCGATCCCCCACGGCGGCGACGAGCTCTGGCTGTCGCTCAGCGAGGCGGTGATGCGCGACCCGCTCGGAGCTGTCGCAGGGCGCATCTTCGCCTTCCGCGACATCTCCGCCGACCGCATGGTCGAGGAGGTCAAGTCGGATTTCGTCGCGGCGGTCTCACACGAGCTGCGGACGCCGCTGACCTCGATCTACGGCTTCGCCGAGACGCTGCTCCGCCAGGACGTTCTCTTCGGGGAGGAAGAGCGGCGCACGTTCCTCGGCTACATCGCCTCCGAATCCGAGCGCCTGACCGAGATCGTCGACCAGCTGCTCAACGTGGCCCGGCTGGATGCGGGCGACCTCCACGTCCAGCCGGAGCTGATCGACGTCGGCTCGGTCGTCTCCGAGGTCGTCGGAACCGTCGAGGACGCCGGTGTCGTCAACGGCCATCGCTTCGAGGTCGACCTCCCGGAGGAGCCGCTCGCCGCCGAGGCTGACCGCGACAAGGTGCGTCAGGTCTTCAGCATCCTCGTTGAGAACGCGCTGAAGTACTCGCCGCAGGGCGGAACCGTCACCGTCGGCGCTCGCCGCAAGGAGGACACAGTGGAGGTTCGCGTCGCCGACCAGGGAATCGGGATCTCGCCGACGGAGCAGGAGCGGATCTTCCGGAAGTTCTACCGCGCCGAGTCGACGACGCGGGACGGCGCCGCCGGAACCGGGCTCGGTCTCTTCATCGCGAAGGAGCTCGTGACTGCGATGGGCGGCCGGATCTGGGTCGACTCCGCCGAAGGGGAGGGCTCGAGCTTCGCGTTCGAGCTGCCGGCCGCGCGCGAATAGAACGCAGGACGTCGGGTATACGGCGTTGAAGCCCCGGACTGGGTTCGTTCTGCCATGACCAAAGTACTCGTGATCGACGACGAGGCGCCGATCCGCCTCCTCTGCCGCGTGAACCTCGAGGCGGAAGGCATGACCGTGATCGAGGCGGCGGATGGCCCGTCCGGGCTCGAGCAAGCGCGAGACGAGGATCCCGACGTCATCCTGCTCGACGTGATGATGCCCGGCCTCGACGGCTGGAAGGTCGCCGAGCAGCTGCTCGAGAACGAGCGCACGAGCTCGATCCCGATCATCTTCCTGACGGCGCGGGCCGAGTTCCGCGACCGCGCCAAGGGCCTCGACATCGGCGGGATCGACTACGTGACGAAGCCCTTCAATCCACTCGACCTGGCACCGCTCGTCCGCGACCTGCTCTCCCGGATCGAACGCGGCGAGCGTGACGAGCTTCGCAGTGAGAAGGTCTCGGAGCTGCGGGCCTTGATGGAATCGGAGTGAGGAGAGCTAGCAGCGGCTAGGGACGCTCCCCGAAGCGTCCCCGCGCTTTCCCCCGACGTTCTAGGAGCCGGCGAAGTCGGCCGTGACGACCGCGGCGCCGCCGTGACCGGCGAACGTGCCGGTGACGATGCCGATCCCGACCCGGCGGAAGCCCGGCCGGAGCAGGACAGCGCGGTGTGTAGGGCTCGCCAGCCACTGGCCGATGATCCACTGCGGCGTGGCGGCGGTGCCCCAGGCGAGGTCCTCGCCGAACATCGGCCCGCGGGCCCCGCTCGCGCGCACGCGCGACGCGAACGAGCCGTGCGAGAAGTAGCTGTGCCGGAGCATGTCCACGGAGTGCGACCGGGCGACGCGAACGAGCCGAAGGTCGACGCTCACGCGTGCAAGTCCGTGGCTGGAACGCGTTCCGTTGATGGCGCTGAGCAGGGCCGATTCGGAGCTGGAGAGGCTGCGGGCGCCGGCGGGGGTGGCGAGGAGAAGCAGCAGAAAACCAGCGACGAAAACTACACGGACCTGGTTTTTCATGAGCATTCGCGGCAGTTTGAAGACATAAAGGAGTGTCGCCTCCCCCAAGAGGGGGATTAGCGTGCGGTCTGTGCGAGGGCGATCCCGGTCAGCGCCAGGGTAGCGCCGATTAGCTGGACCGTCACTAGCGCCTCCCCGAGCCACATCCAGGCCACGAGGATCGCGACCACCGGCTCGAGCATCGCCACGATCCCGACCCGCGTCGCGCTCACGTGCCGCAGAGCGCCCACGACGAGCACGAACGGGACGATCGTGCCGAGAACCACCATCCAGGCGACGAGCAGCCAGATCGGGAGGTGCACGGAGTCGAGGTGGCCGAGCAGCGACGTATCTCCGCGGAAGTACGAGCTCGGGAATGTCCACCACGGCTGGACCGCCGCCCAGAAGAGCGCCGCGAAGAGGAATCCCCAGGCCGAGAGCGAGATCGCGTCGCGCCGGGCGACCCCGCGTTCCGCGACGAGGACGTAGAAGGCGTAGCTGAGGCAGGCCAGACCGGCGGCGGCGAGGCCGAGGCCGTCGAGGCGGTGAACGTGCCAGAGCCGGACGATCAGCACGAGGCCGGAGAGGGAGAGGGCAAGGGCGAGCCAGATCCGCCTTCGCACCGCCTCGCGGTAGACGAAGCGGGCCCAGAGTGCAACGAGCAGGGGGGCCACGTACTGGACGAGCAGCGCCTCGCCGATCGGGAGCCGGTGGATCGCGAAGAAGTACGACCACTGAACGAGCGCGAGGCCGCCGATCCCGAGCGCGACGAGCAGGATGAGCTCGCGGCCGCTCGTTCCAACCGTGTCCCGGCGGGTTGCAGCGACGATCAGCGCAAGGCCGAGGAACGCTCCGGTCGACCGGACCTCCGTGAGTCGCTGCGAGGAGAAGCCGTTCGCCTCGATCACCTTGGAGACGACGCCGTTGACGGCGAAGAGCGACGCGGCGGTCGCCACCATCGCGTAGCCGAGCGCCGGCCGAGGCTCGTGCGGCTCCTCGGGGATGCGCAGGATCGGCTCGGCCACGGCGGGGCGAACCTAGCGGACGAAACTGGCAGGGCAGTTGAAGAGCGCGTTGTTGGAAGCGTGTGTTCACTCCGTCGGCAACGCTTCCTATCCTGGTACCGATGAAGCAGTGCGGCAGTTGTCGTCAGACAAAACCTCTCGCGGAATTCCATCGGCGCGGCCGCGGGTGGCAGACCTGGTGCAAGGCGTGCCGACGTGATACGACCGCCGGTACCACCAGCGGACGCGTGAGCTGAGGCTCCTCCAGAAGCGCGAGCGACACCACGAACTCGTCCGATGGCACCAGAGCTTGAAGAGCTCAAGACCGCGTGCCGATTGCGGCCAGGTCCTTCATCACGCCGCGATGACCTGGGATCATCTTCCTGGGGCGCCGAAGCTCGCCGATGTCAGCGACCTCGTGCAACGTCACAGCAAGCGCGCGATCCTCGATGAGATCGCGAAGTGCGAGCTGGTATGTGCAAACTGTCATGCGATCCGTACGTACAAGCGCCATCGGGGCGTAGCGCAGCCTGGTTAGCGCATCGCGTTTGGGACGCGAAGGTCGCCGGTTCGAATCCGGCCGCCCCGATCTTTACCCCCGCGTCATGATCCCGCGGGTGGCCGTTCTCCTTGGTGCCGCCGCGGCGCTGTCGTTCGGCGCGATGGCCGTCGCAATCCGGGTCGCGCTCGCGCCGGGGATCGATCCCGACGCGGCCTCGCTCGTGACCACGGCGGTCGCCTGCGTCGTCTGCGCCGTGATCGCGGCGTCGCTTGGCCAGTGGAGCTCAGTGCCGTGGCGCGACACCTGGCCGTTCATCGCCGCCGGCACGGTCGCGCCCGGGATCACCCAGGTCATGTTCACGCGCGCTGTCGGGCTGATCGGCCCGTCCCGGACGACGATCCTGGTCGGCGCCTCCCCGGTTCTCTCCGCCGCGATCGCGATCGCCCTCCTGGACGAGCCGGTGCGCGCCGCGCTCGTTGCGGGGACGCTCCTCGTTTTCGGCGGCGGAACGATGCTCGCCTGGGAACGAGGCGGTCCCCGCGGGCTTCTGACCCTCGGCGTACTGCTCGCGACGACGGCCGCGGGGCTCTTCTCCGTCCGGGACAACTTCGTCCGCTGGGCGGAACGAGGCAGCGCTGTCCCCGGAGTCGTCGCGGCGACGTGCTCGCTCGTCACCGCAACCGTCGTGATCGCCGCGCTCGTCCTGGTGCGCGGCGGCGGTCTGAGGAGGACGCGGGCGGCTGCGGCTCCCTTTCTCCTCTCGGGTCTGATCTATGGGACGGCGTACGCGTGCCTGCTGACCGCTTTCGACCACGGCCGTGTCACGATCGTCGCGCCGCTCTACGGGACGGAGTCGCTGTGGGCGGTGCTGATCTCGGCCGTGGTGCTCCGGCGGGCGGAAGCCGTGGGGGTGCGCCTCGCGGCCGCGTCGGTCCTGGTCGTCGCCGGCGGCGCGCTCATCGGCGGGTTTCGCTGAACACCCCTGTGAGTTCCTCGGACCGCAAGAACCGTCCCAGGAAGAACACGAACACAGCGAAGAAGACGATCGCCTGCTCGACAGCCATCGTCACGCCGGCGATCTGCTGGTCGGTCACGTGGCCGAGGGCCCACAGGTGCGGCGCGCGCTCGTAGAAGTCGTAGACGGGATTGGGGAGCAGCGCTAGCAGGAGCCCGAGCGGCGACGCGAGCACGAACGCCGAGAAGAGGTAGAGCGCCCTCCCGCCGTCGGACAGGCGTCCGTGGACGACCGGCCACCACAGCAGCGCTCCCGTCGCGAAGAAGCTCGTGTGCTCGAGGTGAAGGACGGAGTCCTGGTGCTCGAGGGCCGTGTCGTAAAGAACCGGCAGGTGCCAGGAGTACGAGGAGAGGAGCCAAGCCGGCAACGCGACCAGCGGATGTGTGACGACGCGGACGAGCCGGAGGCGCTCGAGCTCGCGCGCGAGTGACGGGGGGAGACCGATCACGGCCAGGGCGGGCGCCCACTCCGCGATGACGACGTTCTGGAGGAGGTGCGCGGAGAGGAGGTAGTGGAGCGCGATCGTGGCGATCGGCGTCAGCATGACGCCGAGGACGAGCAATTGGGACGCGGCGAAAGCGATCCGGCGCGCGGCCGAGGCGGGCCAGCGCCGCTGCGTCCACACGTAGGCCGCCGTCATCCCCGGGACGACGACGAGCGTGTCCCAGTCCAGCGGCCAGTCGTAGGGCGACACGGCAAGATCGTGCCACGGGCTCAACAAACTCCACGGCCCGAGGATCGAATCGTCGGGATGCCGTCTTCGGATCAGAAGCTGCTCGCCGAGATCGAGGCGCTCTACCGGGAGCGCTTCCCGGACTTCGTCGCCGTCGCCGCGTCGATCGTGGGCGAGCGGGAGGCGGCGAGGGAAGCCGTTCAGGACGCCTTCGCCGGCATCGTCCGCAGCCGCCGCGACTTTCGAGGCGAGGCGCCGCTCGAGGCGTGGGTGTGGCGCGCCGTCGTCAATGCGGCACGGAAGAAGAGGGGCCGGTACGCACGTGACGCCCAGATGCGGTCCTCGGTTCCGGTCTCGAACGGCAGCGGGCCCGAGCACGAGCCGGGGTCGCAGCTCGCCGCCCTCGTCGCGGCTCTTCCGGAGCGCCAGCGCCTCGTCCTCTTCCTCCGCTACTACGCCGACCTGGACTACAAGCGGATCGCGGAGGTTCTCGGCGTCGAGCTGGGGACGGTCTCCGCGAGCCTGCACGCGGCCCGTGCGACCCTTCGGCGGGCTCTGGAGGAGGTGTCGCGGTGAACGAGGTCGAGCTCCGCGACGGGCTCTTCGAGCTGTTCCCGCCCGAAGCCGACGGGGACTGGGGAGACGTCCTCCGGCGGGCGGCGCGGTCGCGCCCGCGGCTCCGCCGCATCCTCTTGCCGCTGGTCGTGTTGCTCGTGGCCGTGCTTGCGGTCGCGTCGGCCCTGGCGCTGACCGGACGTCTCGGCGGTCTGCTCCACGGCACGCCGGTGAAGGACCTCACCCCGAACGAACGGTTCATCCTCAGCGAGCAGCTCGGCGCGAACGGGAAGGTCGAGTTGATCGCGAAGCACGGCTCGAGGGCTTTCTACGTGATCCGCAAGGAAGACGGAAGCATCTGCTACGCCGTCGGCCAGAAGCTGCACAGGCTCACACCTGCGCAGGTCCAGCTGCGGTCGAGGTTCGGCGCGATCGGCTGCCTTGCCCAGGGCGTCTTCCCCTCACAGGCAATGCCCGTCCTCGACTTCTCGTACTACCGGCTCCGGCGCGGCGAACGGCTTCCCGGAACGCTCGTGGGACTCGAAGGGTTCGCTGCCGACCCGGTTCGCAAGATCGGCGTCATCGGACCGGATAACGACATCGCCTACACCACGGACGTCGAGGAAAACGTCTACAGCGCCCGGAGTGCCAATGTCGCCGGAGCGAGGGGCATCGTCGCGCTCGACGACGATGACAAGCCGCTGTGGGTGCAATGCCAGGTCCGCGGCGGGTGCGGGAAGTACAAGAGCTCGCCGCCGCCGGTGCTGCCGCCGTCGAGCCGGCGCGTCCCACGGCGTCGTCCACCGGCGCGGACACCCGTGCAGTCCGGGAGCGGCGACGGCGTCTCGATCGTCGTGCGCGGCAGCCTGATCGAGGCCGATCTTGCCGGGATCTCGCCGGAGCTCGCGCGGCTCCTGACCGGCAAGCGGCACGAGCTCGGCATCGGCTGCTTCAAGTTCGTCCGCATCGCGGGCAAGACGTTCTCGAAGGGAGTCGGCGTGTCGGTGCCGATCGCGACGGTCGTCCGCGGCGAGCTCGCTGGATCTCCGTGGGAGCCGCGATTCACTGCTCCCTTCGACGGCTGCACGATCACGGGGATGTACGGGCACACGTGGAACGACGCCCACGGCACCCATGACGCGGTCGAGGTTCCGCTGACGCCGGCCGGTCGGCGGTACTTCGTCGAGCGGGCCGTGGCGCGGGACATCGCCTGGCTCGCGCGTGCGCGCGTGTTCCACGACATCCGTTATGCGCGGCAGCAGCTCTCCGCGGCGGCCGTGGCGCCGCGGCTCGCCGACCGGGTCGTCCCGCTCGCTGGGCCGTCGGAGACGCCGCCGGTGGGCCGCCTGGGCCTGTGGCTCGGCCCGGGGCGGCGGATCGTCCTCGCGGAGCGAGCTCCGACAGGGCGCCGTTTCTACCTCGAACTCCGCCACGGCGTGATCTACCGAACGAATTTGGGTGAGCTGGCAGGCGTGATTTAGGCGGTACTCTGTACGCGCATCGCGCGCCCGTGGTGTAGTGGTAGCACCGGACCCTTCCAAGGTCCTGGCACCGGTTCGAGCCCGGTCGGGCGCTCTCAGACCTGCGGTTGCCGGTCGAGCAACGCTCCGTCTTGCCGTCCGACGTTCGCGCTACGTTTTCAGAAGTGAAAACAGCGGAGCGCGAGCGAGTGCGGGAGCTTCGGCGGCGTGAGGGGCTCTCAGTGCGAGAACTGGCCGCGGCGGTTGGCGTGTCCAAATCGAGTGTCAGTCGCTGGGTTCGCGACGTGGCGCTTTCCGACAAACAGCTCGCCGAGCTCCAGAATCGGAATCCCGCGTACAACCGGCAGCGCAACGGTGCCGCGGTCCTCGCTGCACGAGCCAAACAGCGCCGGCTCGAGTACCAAAACGAGGGCCGCGAGCTCGTGCGAAGCGGAAATGAAGGCTTCATTCGCTGCTGCTTGCTCTACTGGGCCGAGGGCGCCAAGGGGCGCCACACGCTCAGCTTCTCAAACTCCGACCACGAGATGATCCGATTGTGGGTCAATCTCCTGCGGAGCACACTTTCGGTTCCGGACCACAAGGTGCGAATCGGCTGCTACCTCTATGCGGACCACATCAGCAAGCAACGAGACATCGAGAACTTCTGGCTCGACGCAACGAACCTTGACCGATCAAACCTGTGTCAGTCGGTGGTGAACCTCTATTCGCGAAGCAGCCAGCGAAAGCGGGTTAAGAAGCTTCCCTACGGAACGTGCAAGGTCGCCGTTCACGACACGCGGATCGTCCAGATGGTTCTCGGAGGGATCCAAGAGATCGGCTTCAGTCGGGATGAATGGCTGGAATAGACGCGAAGGGGGGCCTACCCGATGTTGATCGCGGTCCCTCCCCAGGACGCCGGATCGACGTCGGCGATCGACTGCGAGAACGTCCAGCGGTGGCCGCCGAGGTCCTCGGCGTTGTATTGCCGCTCGCCGTACGGGTAGTCGGTCGGTGTATCGAGGATCTTGGCGCCGGCCCTGGCTGCCCGGTCGTGGTGACGGTCCGCGTCCTCGACCCGTACGAGCATGGAATGCGTCCCACGGTCGGCCTCCGGAGCAGCGCTGTCGGCGAGTTCGATGACGATCACTGCACCGTCGCCGAACACGAGCTGGGCGCGATGGTCTCCGATGCGCAGCCGCAGCCTGAATCCGAAGGCGTTGCAGAGCCAATCGCTCGCCTCGGCCACGTCGGCGTAGGCGAGCTCCGGGATGACCGTCGATGGCGGAACGGAGCGGTTCGCGATCATTCGGCGCTGCTCAGGGACCTTCGGGAACCGACACGCTCTCGATGACCACGTCCTCGTGGGGCTTGTCGCGTGCGTCGCGCGGGACCTCCGCGATCGCGTCGACGACGTCCATGCCGTTCATGACCCGACCGAAGACCGTGTGCTTCCCGTCCAGCCACGGCGCCGCTTCGGTCGTGACGATGAAGAACTGCGAGCCGTTCGTGTTCGGGCCGGCATTCGCCATCGCGAGGGCGCCGCGCTCGACCTTGTGCTGGTTGAACTCGTCCTCGAAGGAGTAGCCCGGCCCGCCCGACCCCGTGCCGGTCGGGTCGCCGCCCTGGATCATGAAGTCGGGGATCACCCGGTGGAAGATGACGCCGTCGTAGAACCCGTCGCGCGCGAGCTTGACGAAGTTGTCGACGGTCTTCGGAGCGTCCTCCGGGAAGAGCTCGAGCTCGATCGCGCCGTGGTTCGTTTGCAAAGTCGCGTTCATCGCAGCTCGTCAGCGTACGGCTCGATCGCCCCGGCTGTGGGTTCCAACTCGCCGGACTCGAGCTTGCGCACGATCTCGCGGGCCAGCTCGAGCGCTTCACTCTCCTGATCGGGGTCGAGCACGGTGTTCACCGCCGCGAGCACGCGACCTCCGGCGCGGAGCTCCACGTCCACAGTGTCGAGCTCGGCGCGCGGGATGTACGGATCTTCCGGCACCCCCACGTGGACGTCGATGACGCGCCCGTCGGGAAGTGTTGCGGTCTGTTCGACGGTGCGGCCACGGAGGGACACGGCGCGCTGAATGTACCGTCCGGCCCGCTCGTGATGCTGCACTCGTGCAGGCCGAGCGCGAGCGCCTCGTCCATTTCCGGCCGCGGACGGTCCTGCTCGTCATTGGGATCCTGATCGCCGTCGCAGCGCTCCTGAAGATCCTCTGGATCTCGCGACATGTCGTCGCGTGGGTCTTCATCGCGACGTTCCTAGCGCTTGCGCTCAATCCGGCCGTCGACTGGCTCGAGCGGCGCGTCGGCAACCGGCGCGGCCTGGCGACGGGCGTCGTCTTCGTCGCCGCCCTCGTCGCCATCGCCGGCATCGGAGCGCTGTTCATCCCGACCCTCGTCAATCAGGTCAACGACTTCGCCAACAAGGTTCCGGACTACCTCGACGATCTGACCAAGGGCAGGGGTCGGCTCGGATTCCTGCAGACCAAGTACCACCTCGTCGACAAGGCGCGGGAAGCTCTCCACGAAGGCGGCGCGAAGAAGCTGTTCGGCCTCTCCGGCACGGCGATCGCCCTCACGAAGAGCGTGATCACCGCCGTCATCGCGACCCTGACGATCGCCTTCATGACCTTCTTCATGCTGCTGGAGGGGCCGGCGTGGGTCGAGCGCGGCTACAGCCTCCTGCCGCCCAAGTCGCAGACGCGGTGGCGCGCGATCGGGCGCGACGTCTACCGGACAGTCGGCGGCTACGTGACGGGCAACCTGCTGATCAGCCTGATCGCCGGGACGGCGACGACGATCGTCCTGCTCGCGACGCACGTCAAGTACGCGATCGCGCTCGGGCTGATCGTCGCCATCCTCGACCTGATTCCGCTCGCGGGCGCGACGATCGCCGCGATCATCGTCGGGATCGTCGCCTTCCTCCACTCGATCGTCGCCGGGATCGTGGTCGTCGTCTTCTTCGTCATCTACCAGCAGGTCGAGAACCACGTGCTGCAGCCGGTCGTCTACGGACGAACCGTGCAGCTCTCCCCGCTCGCGGTGCTGATCTCCGTGCTGATCGGCGCCGAGCTCGCCGGCGTCCTCGGCGCTCTGGCTGCGATCCCCGTCGCGGGCAGCCTGCAGGTGATCTTGCGGGAATTCCTGCGGGCTCGGCGTCAGGAGGCGTCCGCCGCTGGGACCTGACGACCTGCGGGAGTGGGTCCTCCGGCCCACCTCAATCCTCCGTTCGGCCGATGAGGATGTGGCTTGCGATGCCGATTCACATTGCATGTCCCGCCGTGCCGCTCGGCTCATCGCGCTCGTCGCGCTTGCGCTCTCCGTCTCGACGCTCGCCTCGCCGGCCGGCGCGACGGTTGCTCGGCGCGCCAGCTCGATGCAGACGCTGGAGGCCGGCCTCCTCGCGCAGGTCAACACGCTCCGACGCGCACACGGGCTCGTCGCCCTCCGTCCCTCGGCGAAGCTCGCGCTCGCGGCGCGCCAGCACTCCGGCGAGATGGCCGCGCGCGGCTACTTCAGCCACAGCTCGGCCGACGGCTCTCACTTCGACCGGAGAATCGGTCGCTACTACCCGATGGGCGGCCGTAGGTACTGGTCGGTCGGCGAGAACCTGCTCTGGTCGTCACCCGACGTCGACGCGCCCGGCGCCCTGCAGATGTGGCTGAACAGTCCCGAGCACCGGGCCAATCTGCTCACCGCCCGGTGGCGGGAGATCGGCCTTTCCGCGGTTCACACCGTCTCGGCTCCGGGGACGTTCGGCGGCCGCGAGGTCACGATCGTGACCGCCGATTTCGGCACCAGGCGCTAACGCTCTTCGACGCTACGCTTCGCCCGGGCGCCTGTAGCTCAGTGGACAGAGCGACGGCCTTCTAAGCCGTTGGTCGGAGGTTCGAATCCTCCCAGGCGCATGGACCGCGCGAAGTCCGGCGCCGCTGCGCGGCGCCATGACGACTTCGCGCGGTTCGACTCCTGTCGGTCGGCGTTTGCGGCGAACGCCGGCGAAGCCGGCATTCGCGGCGACTGTGCTTAGGCAGCCTCCCGGCGCCGAGCTGTCGCTCGTGTCGCTCGAGGAGGGCGCCGCCCCGACATAACGACTTGTGCGGGTCGCGGCTATCCTGCGTCTTGCCACGGTGGCGGTAGCTCAGTTGGTAGAGCCCCTGGTTGTGGTCCAGGTGGTCGCGGGTTCGAGTCCCGTCCGCCACCCTCGACCGTCGGCGTAACTCCACGGAGGACCGCACCGTTCCCCGTATGTGAGTGCCACCGGGGTCTTGGTGCGGTTTCTTGCTGGGCTGGCCTCGGGAGTTCTGTGCGTCGTGCTCGTGGTCGGCTGCGCCGGGGCGGCTCACAGGGCGACGGCGAAGGCGAAGAGCTCCGCGGTGCTCGGCGCGGGCCAGGAGCGCGGCTCGTGGGCGAGCGGCGCCGAGCTCGCCTGGCTCCGAAGGCTGGGCGCGTGGGACAGCCGGCTGTTGGCCGGACTTCGGAAGGCGGGGCGGATCGAATCTTCTCCGGACCTCGTCCGGAAGCTGCTCCAGCACGACGGCCAGACGACAATGACGCACAGCCAAGCGCTCGAGGTCGCCGACACGTGCTCCGCGGATCTGACGAGCGCTGTAGGGCCTCCCCCGACCGATCGGCTCCGGCCTGCGCTCGCAACCTTCGAACAGGCCTGCACGCATCTCAGGCGTTTCCACACCGCGATCCTCCTCGCCGTCTTCCGCGGCGACGCCTCTCTCCTCCGTGAGGCGCAGACCGAGGCCAGGCGCGGCGGCGAGCTGCTGCTGCACGCCGACAGCGGCCTGCCGCCCGGAGAGGTGCGCTCGCTTCCCGTCATCGGAGGCGACTCCGCGAGGAGCCGGATCGAGCCGCGGTTCGGCGAGGTCGCGTCCCGGCTCGCCGGCAAGGAGGTCGAGGTTCGCTGCTGGTCGCACCCCGACTGGGTCAGGCTGCTGCGCGAGGAGAAGGCGTACACGAAGCACCGCATCGACGAGGACACCCTCGGGTTCGCCGGCATCGACGGCAGCCGCGTGAACCTCGCGCCCGACGTCTGCGACGGCCTCGTCGATCTCGCCTACCACCACGCTCATCCGTCCGGCGACGACGCCCGCTTCCCGCTCGCGGCGGCGGTCGTCACCCTGTCGCACGAGCCGCAGCACAGCAAAGGCGTCGCCGTCGAGGCGCAGGCGGAGTGCTACGCGATCCAGCTGGCGTCGGGCACGGCCCGCCGGCTCGGAGTCGGCGGCGCGTACGCGGACGGGCTCGCGCAGCTCTACTGGGGCCACTACGGCGAGGAGCTCCCGGTGTACCGCTCGCCGGAATGCCGCGACGGGGGCGCCTACGACCTGGACACGACGACCTCCGCCTGGCCGTAGTCAGGCTACGCTGAAGCGCGAGGCCCCGTAGCTCAGCGGATAGAGCGGCGGACTTCGAATCCGCGTGCGGAGGTTCGACTCCTCCCGGGGCCATGCCGGTTGCTGAGCCACGTCACGTATCCCGAAGCGACCCGCCGCCGTTTCACTACTGCGGGTGGGCCGGGCGAGGGGGTCTGACGTGACGGCAGAGCTCTGCGCGCCGGCGGGGTGGGACCTAATCGGCGCTGCCCGGCTCCCCGCGCCTGACGGCTGCAGCGGCGCGGGCCATGCCCATTGATGCCGACCGGCGGGTCGGAGAGAATCGTCCGACCCTAGCGAGGAGGAGGAACTGTGGCCGACTACGCGGCGCACGAGAAGGACCGCCGCGTCCTTCATGCCCTGGGCTACGCGCAGGAGCTGCGGCGAGGGATGAGCGGGTTCTCGAACTTCGCGATCTCGTTCACGATCATCTCGATCCTGTCCGGGACGTTGACGCTCTACGCCACCGGCATCAACTACGGCGGCCCGGTGATGGAGGCGTACGGCTGGCCGATCGTGTCGGTCTTCGTGATCATCGTCGGCCTCGGGATGGCCGAGATCGCGTCGAAGTACCCGACCGCCGGCGGGCTCTACTACTGGGCTTCCAAGATGGGAGGGCCCGTCTGGGGCTGGTTCACCGGCTGGTTCAACCTGATCGGGCAGATCGCGATCACCGCCGGCATCGACTACGGCGCCGCGATCTTCACGGACGCTCTGCTGAACCTCCTCTGGCCCGGAACGTTCCACTCGTCGCCGCACGAGGTCATCTACGTGTATGCCTGCATCCTCGGGCTGCACGCGCTGATGAACATCTTCAGCGTCAGGCTGGTCGCGCTCCTGAACGACATCTCGGTCTGGTGGCACGTGATCGGTGTCGTAGTGATCGTCGCGTTCCTGGCGTTCAAGCCGGACAACCATCAGTCGTTCAGCACCGTCTTCTCGAAGACGGTCAACAACAGCGGCTTCTCGCACAGCTGGCTCTGGTTCGTCCTGCTCCTCGGCTTACTCCAGGCTCAGTACACGTTCACCGGCTACGACGCGTCAGCGCACATGAGTGAGGAGACGCAGGATGCGGGGCGTTCCGCGGCGCGTGGCGTGATCATGTCGATCGTCGTCTCCGCGGTGTTCGGCTACATCCTCGCCCTCGGCGTCACCTTCGCGATCCAGAGCCTCGCGGGTACGACCGGCGCGGGGATCTTCGCAGTGAAACAGGTCTACCTCGACGCGCTCGGGAAGACGACCGCGGAAGTGATGCTCTTCATCACGGTTGGGGCGCAGCTCTACTGCGGCATGTCGTCGATCACGTCGGCGTCGCGGATGCTGTACGCATTCTCGCGCGACCGCGCAACGCCGGGTCACCGGCTGTGGCGGCGGCTGAACGCCGCGCGAGTGCCGTACTTCGCAGTGATCGCGATCGCGATCCTCGCGTTCCTGTGCGCGTTCCCCGCGTTCTTCTCGAAGGACATCGGCGTCGGCGCCGGCTACGTCGCCTACGCGGCGGTGACCTCGATCGCGACGATCGGCCTCTACATCGCGTACGGGATCCCGATCCTGCTTCGCCTCCGGGCCGGGGACAGCTGGGAGCCGGGCGAGTGGACGCTCGGCCGCTGGTACAGGCCGATCGGGATGATCGCCGTGCTGTGGATCGCGTTCATCTCCGTGCTCTTCATCCTCCCGATCACTCCGACCGGGATTCCGTTCAAGAACGGGTTCACGTGGCTGAGCTTCAACTACGCGCCGATTGCTGTCGGCGGCACGCTCCTGCTGGTCGGCGCCTGGTGGCTGCTCTCGGCGCGCAAGTGGTTCAAGGGTCCAGTCGTCCAGGGCTCGGAAGACGAGCTGGCCCGGATCGAAGCGCGGTACGGCGAGACCGTCACGCCCGCGCCCTCACCTGCGTCGTAGACTCGATTCCAGCTGGAGGGAGCCGGTCGAGCCCGGCTCCCTCCGCATGAGCCGATGCTGACGCTGGAAGAACTGAGGCACGAGGTCGAGAACGGGTCGATCGACACCGTCGTCGCCGCGTTCACCGACATGCAGGGCCGGCTGATGGGGAAGCGGGAGCACGCCGCGTTCTTCCTCGACGAGACGGCCGAGCACGGGCTCGAGGGCTGCAACTACCTGCTCGCGCTCGACATGGAGATGGATCCGCAGCCCGGCTACGCGATGGCCAGCTGGGAACGCGGTTACGGCGACTTCCATCTCCTCCCCGACCTCGACACGCTGCGGCGCGTCCCCTGGCTGGAAGGAACCGCACTCGTACTCTGCGACGTCGGCTGGGCAGACGGCGCGCCGGTCGTCGCCTCACCGCGGCAGGTTTTGAAGAAACAGGTGGAGCAGGCTCGGGCCGCCGGTTACGACGCCATGTTCGGCTCCGAGCTCGAGTTCTACCTCCTGAAGGAGTCGTACGCCGAGGCGCATGCCAAGCACTACCGCGACCTCACGCCGTCGGTGCCGTACATCCTCGACTACCACGTCCTCGCGACGACGTACGACGAGCCGCTGCTGCGGCACATCCGGAACAGCATGCAGGCGGCCGGCGTGCTGGTCGAGAGCTCGAAGGGCGAAGCCTGGCCGGGCCAGCAGGAGATCAATTTCCGCTACGCGGACGCGCTCACTACCGCGGACCGCCACGTCATCTACAAGAACGGCGCGAAGGAGATCGCCCAGCAGAACGGCTGCTCGATCACGTTCATGGCTAAGCCCGACCACACGTGGATCGGCAACTCGTGCCACATCCACGCCAGCCTCTGGCGCGACGGGGAGAACGCGTTCGCCGGCGAGAGCGAGGTGTTCAAGCACTTCCTCGCCGGTTGGATTGGCTGCGCGCGCGAACTGGCCCTCTTCCTTGCGCCGAACATCAACTCCTATAAGCGGTACGCGGCGGGAAGCTGGGCTCCGACGACGCTTGCTTGGGGCCACGACAACCGGACCTGTGGCTTCCGAATCGTCGGCGATGGCTCGTCGCAGCGCGTCGAGACGCGGATACCCGGCGGCGACGTCAATCCCTACCTCGCGTTTGCGGCGCTGATCGCAGGCGGCCTCTATGGGATCGAGAATCGGCTGGAGCTCGGACCGCCGCTCGAGGGGAACGCCTACGAGTCTGACGCGGAGCGGTTTCCGTCCTCGCTGCGCGAGGCAGTCGCGGCGCTGGAGTCGGGGACGACGGCGCGTGCGGCACTGGGCGACGAGATCGTCGAGCACTACCTCAACTACGGGCGCACGGAGCAGCGGTTGTTCGACGAGGTCGTCACCGGTTACGAGCGCGAGCGGCTGTTCGAACGTGGCTAGTGGGCTCAGAACCGCTTCGACAGCCAGCTATGCACCTCCGGGATGCGACGGGCCAGCAGGGTCATGTGTCCGTCCTCGTCTGAGATGTGGGCATCGGCGTCGGGGATCCTCGAGGCGAGCCATTCGCCGTGCTCGGGCGGCACGAAGCGATCCTGCTTGCCGTGCCAAAGGAGGACTGGCAGTCGTATGTCCTCGACGTCGAAACCCCACGGCTTGTCGATGGCGAGGTCGTCATCGCACCAGCCGTCGATGCCGTCACCGATGGCGTTCCGCATGCAGTCGGCCACGTAGTCGGCCAGCTCGCCCGTGAGCACGGCGGCGTCAACAGGGGTGAGCAGCGACTGGAGCGCCTCGACGAGCTGGCCCGACTCGACAGCCAGCAGGTCGTCAGCTTCGCGGCGAAGGTACGCCTCCAGCGCCGCACGCCCTCGTCGCACGGCGGCGAACCCCTCGAGGTTGAGCTCGCCCATCCCCGCCGTCCAGTCGAGACCCTCGGCGTCGACGGGCGCGACGCTCGCCAGACTCGCGACGGCGACGATGCGTTCCGGGAGAAGCGCGGCGCAGGCGAGCGCGCGCGGACCGCCGCCCGAGATGCCCCAGACCGCGATTCGCTCGAATCCGAGCGCGTCCGCGATCGTGGCCACGTCCGCAGCGTCGTCTGCGATCGAACGGTCGGGGTGGGCCGTCGATCCGCCGTAGCCCGGCCGGTCGTAGCCGATCAGCCGGATCCGGCGCCCCTTTGCGTCCTCGACGTGCGGTCCGAACAACTGACCGGTCATCGGCGTGCCGTGCTGCACGAGCACCGGAACGCCGCTCGGGTCGCCGCCCTCGTGGACGCGAAGCGCGCGCCCGTCGCTCGTCGTCACATCCCGCACTGCGCCGTGATATCACGACGCTGATGTTCGCAGTGGTGAATCCGGCGACCGAGCTGCCGATCGCCCAGCTCGACGAGGCCGGCGTCGAGGAGACCGATGCCGCGGTAGAACGGGCGCGGGAGTCGTTCCCGGCGTGGCGTGCCGTCGCTCCGAGCGACCGCGCCCGGTTGCTGCGCCGGCTCGCGACGCTCGTCGACGAGCACCGAGAGGAGCTCGCGCAGATCGAGTCACGGAACGTCGGCAAGCCGATCGCCGGTGCGCGGGCTGAGGTCGGCATGGTCGCGGACGTCTTCCACTTCTACGCCGGCGCGGTCGACAAGCACCACGGCGAGACGATTCCGGTGGTGGGAGGCGTGGACATGACGTTCCACGAGCCGCTCGGCGTCGTCGGGCTGATCGTCCCCTGGAACTTTCCGCTCAACATCTCCAGCTGGAAGCTCGGCCCGGCCCTCGCGTGCGGGAACACGGTCGTGCTGAAGCCCGCTGAGCTGACGCCGCTGTCGGCACTGCGGCTCGCGGAGCTCGCCTTGGAGGCAGGAATACCGGAAGGCGTCGTCAACGTCGTCGCCGGGCCCGGGCGCATCGTCGGGCAGCGCCTGGTCGAGCACCCCGACGTCGCGAAGATCGGCTTCACCGGTTCGACCGAGGTCGGCCGGGGCGTGATGCAGGCTGCGGCCGGCACGATCAAGCGCGTCACGCTCGAGCTCGGCGGCAAGTCCGCGAACGTCGTCTTCGCCGACGCCGATCTCGAGCGTGCCGCGAGCTCGGCGCCGTACGCAGTGTTCGACAACGCGGGCCAGGACTGCTGCGCCCGCTCGCGCATCCTTGTCGAGAAATCGGTCTACGACCGCTTTCTCGACTTGCTGGTGGAGGCCACACGACGTGTGCGGGTCGGCGATCCGGCCGACGAGCAGACGGAGATGGGCCCGCTCATCTCCGCCGAGCAGCGCGACAAAGTTGCGAGCTACGTCGCCGACACAGTCAGCGCCTTCAGGGGCGAAGTCCCCGAAGGCGCCGGTTACTGGTACCCGTGCACCCTCGTGGAGGCGACGAACGACGACCGCGTGGCGCGCGAGGAGGTGTTCGGCCCGGTGGCGGCGATCATCCCGTTCGCGGACGAGGAGGACGCGATCCGGATCGCGAACGACACTCCGTACGGACTGTCCGGCTCGATCTGGACCGAGAACGGCGCGCGCGCACTTCGGGTCGCTCGTGCGCTCGAGACCGGCGTCCTCTCGATCAACTCGAATACGTCCGTGCGTCCCTCGACTCCGTTCGGAGGCTTCAAGCAGTCAGGCTTCGGGCGCGAGCTCGGGATGCGCGCGCTCGACGGCTACTCCGAGGTGAAGAACGTGTTCGTGGCAACGTGAGTGGGCGGCTCGACGGCAAGGTTTGCGTGATCACCGGGGCAGGCGGCGGCATGGGCCGCGAGGCGGCGCTGCTCTTCTGCTCCGAGGGAGCGAAGGTGTGCGCTGCCGATGTCGACGGTGAGGCGGCGAAGCAGACGGCGGGGGAAGCGGGCGAGGCGTTCGCCGTCCAGGTCGACGTCGCCGACGAGGCCAGCGTGCAGGAGATGTACGAGCAGACGGCAGCGACCTACGGCGGCGTCGACGTGCTCTACAACAACGCGGGCATCTCGCCCGCCGACGACGGCTCGATCCTGGAGACGGAGCTGGACGCCTGGGAACGCGTGCAGGCCGTGAACACGCGGGGCGTCTACCTGTGCTGCAAGCACGGGATCCCGTACCTGCTGGAACGCGGCGGCGGGTCGGTGATCAACGTCGCGTCATTCGTCGCTCTAGTCGGTGCGGCCACGTCCCAGATCTCGTACACCGCTTCGAAAGGAGCAGTGCTGTCGCTCAGCCGGGAGCTGGCGGTCCAGTTCGCCCGCCGGGGGATCCGGGTGAACGCGCTCTGCCCTGGACCGGTGGAGACGCCGTTGCTGCTCCGGATCTTCGGCGACGATCCCGCCGCCTACGAGCGCAGGCGCGTCCACCTGCCGATGGGCCGGCTCGCGAAGCCCAGGGAGATCGTGAACGCGGCGCTGTTCCTGGCCTGCGACGAGTCGTCCTACGTCAACGGGGCCACGTTCCTCGTCGACGGCGGCTTGACGGCCGCGTACGTGACGCCGGAGGAGTAACCCAGCCGTGCGGCCGTTGATCGGGATCACGACGTATCTCACCCAGGCGCAGTGGGGAGTCTGGGACGCGGAGACTGCACTCGTTCCGGTCGCCTACGTGGAGGGCGTCGAGCGGGCCGGCGGCAGGCCGCTGCTCGTGCCGCCGAGCGAGGACGGCATCGAGGAGACTCTGTCGGCGCTCGACGGCCTGGTCTTCCCGGGGGGCTCCGACCTGGAGCCGGAGCTGTACGGGCAGGAACCGCACCCGGAGACGTACGGCGTCGTTCTCGAGCGCGACCGCGCGGAGCTCGCGCTGCTGACCGGGGCGCTCGAGCGAGACCTGCCGGTGCTTGCGATCTGCCGCGGGAGCCAGGTGCTGAACATCGCGCGCGGCGGCGACCTCGTCCAGCACCTCCCGGAGATCGTCGGCCACGAGCGGCACAAAGAGGACCCGGGCGTGTTCGGCGACCACGACGTCCACATCGACCCGGCCAGCCGGCTGGGATCGCTGCTCGGCGCGGACGCGCCGATCAAGTCGCACCACCACCAGGGCTTCGGCCAGCTCGGCGAGGGGCTGCGTGAGGTTGCCTGGGCCGAGGACGGGACGATCGAGGCGATCGAGGATCCGGAGCGGCGCTTCCTGCTCGGCGTGCTCTGGCATCCGGAGGCCGGCGAGGACAAGGCGCTCTTCGGGGCGCTCGTCGATGCGGCGCGCGCGTATCGCGAGAGTCGCTAGGAGGAGAGCGGCGGCGTGACCGGCGGTGCGAGGTCAGGTGCCGCGCCAGCGACGACCAGCGTCGGCGGCGCCGGCGGAGGCGGGCTGGACTCGACCGGAGCCGGAGCCGTCTCGACCAGCGGGGGTGCCGCCTCGAGCGGAGGCGGTGCGGGCGCCACCGGAGGAGCCGCGGGGGCCACCGGTGCGGGCGTGGCGACGGGCTGCGGCGGCGCCGGCTGGGTCTGGGGCTGAGGGCGGGCGGACGAAGCGGCGCGCCGCATCGCGAGCGCCTGAATCTGCTGGATCGACTCCAGCGCGAGGCGTGCGTCCTTGGCGGCTTCGATCTGGGCGAGCGCTGTCTGGCCCTGCAGCCGTGCGAGGAAGGCACGCGTGTCGCCGATGAGGTAGCCGATCACGCCGCCGACGACGGCGCCGACCATCATCGTGGCGAAGCCGAACAGCCGCGGGATGGGCCAGCTCGAGCCGAGCGACGTGAGGGGCATCGCGCCGAAGATGGCGCCGATCATCACGCCGGCGACGACCGAGCCGAGAAAGACGGCCGTGGCCTTGCGGTACGTGTTCTCGACGTACCGCTCGATGATCGCAGGATCGAACGCAGGAAGGTCGTGAGCGGCCATGCGGGGAATATCGGCGTCCAGTTCTCCCGACTTGAGGTGTCCTCGGAGGTGGGACCTGCGTACCATGAAGCGATGGCCGGCCTCCTAGCGACCGTGCTCATCTGCGAAGACGAGCCGGCCCTTCGGGAACTGATTCGGGTCAGTCTCCAGGGTCCATACGAGTTCGCGGAGGCCGACGACGGGGAGGAATCGCTCGCAATAGCGCGCCGTTTGCGGCCGGATCTGGTGATACTGGACGTGATGATGCCCCGCCGAAGCGGCATCGAGGTGCTGACCGAGCTCCGTCGCGACGAGGCGTTGGCGTCGACGCCGGTTATCGTCCTGACGGCGCAGCCGGAGACGCGGGAGGAGGCGTTGCGGAAAGGCGCCGACCGCGTGATCGACAAGCCCTTCGTTCCCGACGACATCAGTACTGCAGTCGAGGAGGTATTGGCCGCAAGACGATGACCGACTCGCGTGCGTCGCTCGAAGCGGGCCCAAGCGGCACGAACGACGACCGGGGAAAGCTGAGGGCGCGATCCGGGCTCCTCGCCCGCATCGGCGGCTGGGCGCTCGTCGTCTCGGTCGCGCTCGGGGCTGTGTTCGCGGTCCTGATCCTGTCGGTGATCGGGCTCCGCCACCGGTCGCTGGAGGCTCGGCGCTCGCAGGAGGTGATCGCGACGGCGAACCGGCTGCAGACATTGGTCGTCGATCTCGAGACCGGCCTGCGCGGGTTCGTGATCACGCGCAAGGATCGAGAGCTCGTGCCCTGGCGGCGGGCGCTCAGGCTCTACCCGGGCGAACTGAAGTCGCTCGTCGGGCTGACGGCGGAGAACCCCCAGCAGCAGGTTCGCGCCGAGCGAATCGGAAAGTCCATTCGCGACTACCTCACGCTGTACTCGCGACCGCTCATCGACTTCATGCGCACCAACCCGCAGGTCGGCCCGCGAATCGCGGTGTCGGGCACTGGGCACGAGCGGGTGCCGCAGATTCGGAAGCAGTTCGATTCGTTCCTCGCCACCGAGGAAGCGCTCGCCAGCAGCCGCGACGACCGGGCGCGTCGGACCGCCCGGGTCGCCGTCGCGGTCGGCGGCGCCGGGTTCACGGCGGCGCTGCTGCTGATCCTCGCGGCCGCCGGCTACCTCGAGCGAGCGGTCGCAAAACCGATCCGTCTCGCGGCCCGCGCAGCCCGGCGCGTCGCGGCCGGCGATTTCTCCAGCCGCCTACCCACGGGAGGGCCGGGCGAGGTCGGCCAGCTCGAGCAGACGTTCAACGTGATGGCCTCGTCGCTCGAACAGAGCCGGAACGACCTCGAGGAGCAGAACCGCCGTCTCGTCGAGAGCGAGCGGCTGAAGAGCGAGCTCGTCAGCAACGTCTCACACGAGCTGCGGACGCCGCTCGCGAGCGTGCTCGGCTTCTCGGATCTCTTGCTCAAGCGCGATCTGCCCGAGGACGACCAGCGGCGCTACCTCGAGGTGATCCGGACGGAGGCTGGACGGTTGGCGACGCTGCTCAACGATCTGCTCGACCTCCAGCGCATCGAGCGCGGTGCGCTCGAGCTCGTCCGCGACGAGTTCGATCTGAACGAGCTCCTCAGCGTGCAGACGACGTTGTACTCCGCTCAGAGCGCGCTCCACGAGCTCTCGTTCCAACCGGGAGCCGAGCCGTTGATCGTCGAGGGCGACCGCGACCGGCTCGCTCAGGTGCTGGGGAATCTCCTCTCCAACGCGATCAAGTACTCGCCGGACGGCGGCGACGTCGAGGTGCGGTCCTCGCAGGTGGACGCGGAGGCGTGGGTGTGGATCCGCGACCACGGCCTGGGTGTTCCCAGCGACCACCAGCAGCGCCTGTTCACGAAGTTCTTCCGCGGCGAGGCCGGCCGAAAGCGCGGCATCGCCGGGACCGGGCTCGGGCTCGTCCTCGCGCGCCAGATCGTCGAGGCGCACGGGGGGGCGATCGGCTTCGAGAGCGAGGAGGGCCGGGGCTCGACGTTCTGGATCCGGATCCCGGCGGCTCGCGCCTCGTCAGCTGCCGCAGCCCACGACCGTTCTGAGTCCCGTCACGGGGTGTAGCTCGGCCCCGTTCGGTGCGGCTCCACGCCGTTCCTTGAAGCGGCTGCTCCAGAAGCCGACGCCGCGGATGTGGACGACTGCTCCCTGCGGCTGCCAGGACCGCTGAGGGTGGCCGCACGTTCCGAAGAAGCTCGTCCAGACGGAAGTGATCGATCCGCGCGCACGTGTCGACCTCGGGAGGCAGGCCGGCGCCGGGACAACGGCGTTCATATAGGCCCCGTGGTCGAAGAGGACGAGCCGGAGCTCGTTGCCGTCCAGTCGATAATCGGTGATCTGAGCGACGACCTCCCAGGCCTGCCGCTGGAAGCTCGTCCGGCGTGACCGCGGCAGGGGACGGGGGTAACGACGCTCCCCGAGGGCTGCGATCGTCGTCTGCCGAGGCGTCAGGCGCACACTTCCCCGCCCCGGGTCGCTGAAGGTCTTCAGGCGCCACAGGATCCCCCCGCACGCCTGAGCGCTTGGCTTCGGGGTCGCTGTCGGAGCTACCGCCGCTGCCACCGCCGCCGTGGCGAGGAAGAGCGCAATGAGTCCTGTCCATCTCATTCGGCCGCACCGCCCGCGCTTGATCGTACGCATTTCGGCGACGCCGAGGGTGTTCCCGCCAGGCGCTAGGCTGGCAACACCGGCGGGCGTGGCGGAATTGGCAAACGCGCCGGGTTTAGGTCCCGGTGGGGCTCACGCCCCTTAGAGGTTCGAGTCCTCTCGCCCGCATCGCCTCAACCGCAGTCGTCCAGCAGCCTCCAGTTGCCTTCGAGCGCCGCCTCGGCGGCCGCGACGAGCCGGTCGTCGTCCGCTGGGTCGACCTCCTCGAGAACCGCGCGCGACGCGGCCGCGTGCTCGTGGTCGCGCTCGGCGTGGAGGGAGAAGTACGCCGTCGCTGCGGAGCCGTGGTCGAAGCCGTAGTGCGCGACGAGCCCGTCGAGCTTCGTGCGGGAGACGGCCGGCTGGCCCGACTCGATCGCATAGAGGACCGCGCGCGCCTCGAGCGGGTCGTCGCGGCGCCAAGCAGTTGCGCAGGCGCGTGTCCCGGAGGCGGGCCGGCGGTCGAGCGGCGCGTCGAGCGCGGAGGCGAAGTCGTCCCAGAGGCCGACGTGCGCGGCCTCTTCCTCGGCGTGCTCCGGGTCACCCGTTGCGGCGGCCGCATCAGCGAGCGCGACCACGGCGTGGCGGTACTCGCCCGCGTAGAACGCGAGCTCGGAGCGCGTGAGCTCGCCGCACTCCCAGCGGCGGTAGAACGGATGGTCGAGGACGTTCCAACGGCGACGGGCCTCGTCGAGGCGCTCGATCAGGTTCATGGCGCTTCCTTTCGCGACGCGACCCCGCGCCGCCGATCCTATGCGGTCGCGCGGACGGCCGCGTTCTAGGTCAGCCGTTCGATTCCGGCGACGGCCTGCTCCAGCGCCGCCTCGTCGAAGAGGTACGGCGTCGCGTTCGCCAGCTGACGCGTCGGACCATCCAGGTCGTCGGAGCCGTCGGCCGCGTTGATGGCGTAACGCAGCGGGATCTCGTGCGTCACGACCAGGATCGACGGCTCCGGGCGCTCGAGGACGCGGCGGTACGCCTCCGCGTAACGGCGCGCGGCGTCGTCGAGCGACTCGCCGCCGGGGAACGCGTCGGCGCGCGTGTGCTCCCGCTTCCAGTCGCGGTAGTCGTCGAGCGTCTTTCCCTCCAGCTCGCCGATCTTGATGTCGTCGAGGAGCGGCTCCTCCATGAAGGGCACGTCGCGTCCGGCAAGGGCGATCTCGGCCGTCTCGACCGTCCGTGAGAAACGCGTGTGGACGCAGAGCTCGATCGGGACGTGCGCCAGCTGCTGCCCGAGCAGCCTCGCCTCCTCCTGTCCCTTCTCGGTCAGCTTCACCGGCACCGACGGATCCCCGTTCACGCGATGCTCGTGGTTGAGCGTCGACTCGCCGTGGCGGGAGATCACGAACAGCCTCACGCGGCCGAGCGTACGACACCCAGACTCGGAAGTCTCTGGTCTAATGGCCGAGTGACGACCCAGGTCGAGGAGCTGCCGGACAACAAGGTCCGGCTCACCGTGGACGTCCCCGGCGCGGACGTCCACCACGCCGTCGAGCACGCCGCGTCCGATCTCGCCGCCGCGGTCAAGATTCCCGGCTTCCGCAAGGGCAAGGTGCCGATGCCGGTGCTGGTCAACCGGATCGGCAAGGAACGCCTCTACGCCGAGGCGATCGAGAGCCACATCTCCGGCTGGTTCTGGAATGCCGCGGCGCGCAGCCGGATCCGTCCCGTCGAGCAGCCCGAGCTCGACTATCAGCTTCCCACCACCGACAGCGAGGACTGGCAGTTCACCGCGACCGTCTCGGTGCTCGCGAAACCGGCCGTGGCGGATTGGACACAGCTCGAGGTGGGAGCCCCCGAGGTCGACGTTCCGGAGGAGCTCGTCGCCGCCGAGCTCGACGTTCTTCGCGCCTCCGTCGCTGAGCTCTCGCCGGTCGAAGACCGCCCGGCGCAGCCCGGCGACACGCTCGTCGTCGACCTGATCCGGGAGGGCGGGGATGGCCAGAAGGACTACGTCGTCGAGATCGGCTCCGGCCGCCTGCTCCCGGAGCTCGAGCAGCAGCTTGTCGGCATGTCGTCGGGCGAGACACGCGAGATCCGCTTCGAGCTGCCCGACGACCAGCTCGGCAAGGTCGAGGCCACGGTCAAGGAGCTCAAGGAGAAGGTGCTGCCGCCGCTGGACGACGACCTGGCGAAGGTCGCATCCGAGTTCGACACGCTCGACGACCTCCGCGCCGAGGTCGAGAGCCGTCTGCGCGCCCAGATCGAGGCGGACGTCGAGGAGGCCTTCCGACGCGCCGCGCTCGACAAGCTCGTCGCCGCGTCGAACGTGAGCGTCGACGGGCCGGTGGTCGAGTCGCGGACGCGCGCACTGCTCGAGAGCTTCGACGAGATGCTTCGCCGGAGCGGCGGCTCGCTGCAGACGTACCTGCAGGTGACCGGCAACTCGCCGGACGAGCTCGTGGCCCGCTTCCGCTCGGAGGCGCAGCGCTCCGTCGCCGGCGAGCTCGTGCTCGAGGCCGTCGCCGACAAGCTCGGGATCCAGATCGGCGACGAGCAGGTCGATGCGGTCATCCGCGAGCGCTTCGACGACGCCGACCGCGTCATCGAGCAGCTCCGCGCCGGCGGCGCCTATGAGTCGGAGCGCGAGAGCCTGCGTCTTGCCGCGGCACTCGACCGGGTCGCCGCCGAGGTCAAGCGCATCCCGCTCGAGCAGGAACAGGCGCGCGAGGCGATTTGGACCCCGGACAAGGAAACCCCCAAGACCGAGACGAAACTGTGGACCCCCGGTAGCAAGGAGCCTGCATGAGCCCTCTGATTCCGATGGTGATCGAGCAGACCTCGCGTGGCGAGCGCTCGTTCGACATCTACTCCCGCCTGCTCAACGAGCGAATCATCTTCGTCGGCACCCCGATCGACGATCAGATCGCAAACCTCGTCGTCGCCCAGCTGATCCACCTCGAGGCCGAAGACCCGGACAAGGACGTCGTCATGTACATCAACTCCCCGGGCGGCCAGGTGTATTCCGGACTGGCAATCTACGACACGATGCAGTACGTCAAGTGTGATGTTCAGACGATCTGCGTCGGGATCGCGATGTCGATGGGCGCAGTCCTCCTCTCGGGGGGCACGAAAGGAAAGCGGATGGCGCTGCCGAACGCCAAGATCCTCATCCATCAGGTGTCTGGCGGCTTCCAGGGGCAGGCAACCGACATCGAGATCCAGGCGCGCGAGACGATCGCGTTGAAGCGCCGGCTCGAGGAGATCCTGTCGCTGCACACCGGCCGCTCGCACGAAGAGATCTCGAAGGACATGGAACGCGACTATTTCCTGACCTCGCAAGAAGCCCAGGAGTACGGCATCATCGACAACGTGATCGAGCATCGGGTAGACGCCCAGCCCGTAGCACGCTAAAAGGAGAAACGTGGCCCGCGCATCAGACGGAAACGAACAGCTGCTCTGCAGCTTCTGCGGCAAGAGCCAGCGGCAGGTCAAGAAGCTGATCGCCGGGCCCGGCGTCTACATCTGCGACGAGTGCATCGATCTCTGTAACGAGATCATCGACGAGGAGCTGACCGCTCCCGCCCAGCTCGATCTCGACAACCTGCCGCGCCCGCGGGACATCTACGCCGTCCTCAACGACTATGTCGTCTCGCAGGAAGAGGCCAAGCGGACGCTCGCCGTCGCGGTCTACAACCACTACAAGCGCGTCCAGATGGGACAGGACGAGGGCGAGGTCGAGCTGCAGAAGTCGAACATCCTGCTGCTCGGCCCGACCGGCTGCGGGAAGACGCTCCTGGCGCAGACGCTCGCGCGGATCCTCAACGTCCCCTTCGCGATCGCCGACGCAACCGCGCTGACCGAGGCCGGCTACGTCGGCGAAGACGTCGAGAACATCCTCCTCAAGCTGATCCAGGCCGCGGACTTCGACATCAAGAAGGCCGAGACCGGGATCATCTACATCGACGAGGTCGACAAGATCGCGCGCAAGGCGGACAACCCGTCGATCACGCGCGACGTGTCGGGCGAGGGCGTCCAGCAGGCGCTGCTGAAGATCCTCGAGGGGACGGTCGCGTCGGTGCCCCCGCAGGGGGGCCGCAAGCACCCGCACCAGGAGTTCCTCTCGATCGACACGACGAACATCCTGTTCATCTGCGGCGGTGCGTTCGCCGGGCTCGACAAGATCATCGCCAAGCGAATCGGCAAGAACGCCGTCGGCTTCGGCGCCGAGGTGCGGTCGAAGCACTCGATCGAGTCGTCGGAGATGCTCGCCGAGGTGATGCCGGAGGATCTCCTCAACTTCGGTCTGATCCCGGAGTTCATCGGCCGCCTGCCGGTGATCTCGGCCGTGCACCAGCTGCAGCGCGAGGATCTCGTCCAGATCCTGACCGAGCCCAAGAACGCGCTCGTCCGCCAGTACCAGCGCTTCTTCGGCTACGACAACATCGAGCTCGTCTTCACCGAGGACGCGCTCTGGGAGATCGCCGACAAGGCCTTGGAGCGCGAAACCGGCGCCCGCGGCCTCCGGTCGATCATCGAGAACGCTCTGCTCGACGTGATGTTCGAGCTCCCGTCGCGTCGCGATGTCTCCAAGTGCGTGATCACGAAGGAGACGATCGAGAAGCACCTGAAGCCCACGCTCGTGACGAGCGCGGACGGCATGCCCGACGAGGACGCCGCCCGCATCGAAGAGTCGGCGTAGGTTTGGCCGACAGCGACGAGGAGGCACTCCGCGAGGAGGAAGCGGCGCGCGAGCGGCTGCGTGAGGCCCAGGCCGAGGCCAAGGAGACGCTCGAGGAGGCCGAGCAGCTCGAGGAAGACGGCTCCGAAGAGGACGTCGAGCGGCCCGACGAGTGAGCGTGCTGACCGCATAGACGAGTCTGCCCCGCGCGGGCGGAGCGGACTCGACGAAGATTGGGGCCGGCGCCTTCCGCGAAACCACCGGGCGCCGGCCCGTCTTGCGCCGCGGCTAGCTCGACAGCGCCGCGGTCCTCTTGCGGTGCAGGGCTGCGAAGGACAGGACGACGAAGCCGACCCCGCTCAGCAGCAGCGCGATGCCGACCACGATCCCGAACACGCCGAGCCTGTCGGCCATGTAGGAGGTGTTGAGCGCGGTCGTCAGCGCGGTCTCGGTGACCCAGAGGTTGCGGGCGCCGTTCGCGACCGGCTGCTTCGTCTTCACGTCCGCCACCGCGAACTGCGGGTTGTCCGTCCCGCCACCGACGGCGAGCTGAGCCTTCGGCGTTCCGGGAATGGCCTCGAAGCGTCCCTCTGCGCGTACGTGTACCCACCCGTCGCTTCGAGTGCGTGGATCCGCATGTAGCTCGCGAAGGCGCGTGCCCTTGGGCCGCTGTCGATCGTCTTCCCGGCGACAGCAACGGTCGGAAGGTCGACGCCCGTCAGCCCGGCCTCCTTCGCCTCCTTCGCGATCAGCGCCGGCGTCATGTCGCCGCAGCCGACGATCTTCTCCTGCTTCAGGCTGTCGGCCACCGTCGAACGGCCGCTGAAGCCCATGACGATCGCGACTACGCCGAAGGCGATCAGGATCGCGCCCGCACCGAAGCCGCCCCACTCGAACAGCTTCCGGATCAGGTCGCTCTTCGATCGGACGGTGGTTGCTTAGGCCTCAAGGAGTTCGTGGGCGACCCCCAGCAAGCGGGCGGGCAAGCGCGGATGGCGCGCGAAGCCGACCTGGCTTGACTTCAAATCGACCCGGAACCACCAGCAAACGATTGGAGGCAGACATGAGCACCATCACAGTCGATAACCGGGTAGGCGGTCTCCGGGTTCCCACGCGGGCAGAGGTCCGCTGGGAGTTGCCGGAGGGCCCGTTCACCTACTGGCTGGGAAGGATCACGTCGCTCGACGTCGGCGTAACGCCCGCGGACGAAGCGAGACAGTAGGTGCAAACCGGAGCCTTCCGGCTCCGGGCCGCAACTCTCAGGAGGTCTCACCGTGTTTCGAAAGAGGACCCTGGTTCTCGGCGTCAGCCTGCTCGCGCTGCTCGTGTCGGCTTCCGTCGCGAACGCATCGAGCTCCGACAACAGTCCCGGAGCGGTCTACACGCTCACCAACGCGCCGGCGGGGAACGCTGTGTTGCCTTCAACCGGGCCGCCGACGGGACGCTCACCACGCAGGGGACGTTCCCGACGGCCGGGCTGGGTACCGGCGCCGGGCTCGGTTCGCAGGGCGCCGTCGTGCTCAGCGACGACGGCCGCCAGCTGTTCGCGGTCAACGCCGGAAGCAACACGATCTCGCTGTTCGCGGTTCGCCCGAACGGGCTCGAGCTGCGGGCGACGGCTCCTTCCGGCGGGATCCGGCCGATCAGCATCGCCGTCCGCGGCGGCCTGGCCTACGTCGTCAACGCCGGTGGCGCCGGGAACGTCAGCGGGCTCGTGGTCGGACCCGACAGCCTGACTCCGCTCGCCGGCTCGACAGAGCCGCTCGGTGCAGGGAGCGCAGGCCCCGCACAGGTCGCCTTCTCCCCGGACGGGAGCGCGCTCGTCGTCACCGAGAAGGCGTCGAGCACGATCGACGTCTATCCCGTCGGTCTCGACGGCCGCGCGGCCGCACCCGTCGTCTCGCCCTCCAGCGGCGGCACGCCGTTCGGCTTCGACTTCGACAACCGCGGACACCTGCTCGTGTCGAACGCGGCCGGGTCGGCGTCGTCGTACTCGCTCACCGGCGCCGGCGCGAGCGTGATCAGCGGTGCAGTCGCGACGTACCAGGCCGCCCCGTGCTGGCTCGTCGCCTCGAAGAACGGCCGCTACGCCTACACAGCGAACGCGGGGGCCGGGACGATCTCCGGCTTCGCGGTCGGTCACGACGGCAGCCTCTCGCTGCTCGACGCGAGCGGCGCGATCGGGATCCTGGGGTCGACCAGCCATCCCCTCGATGAGGCCGTCAGCAACAACGGGCAGTACCTCTACAACCTCACCGACGGGCTCCACACGATCAGCGCCTTCGCAATCGCCGAGGACGGCGGCCTGACGCTGACCGGCAGCGTCGCCGTTCCCGCCGGCGCGGCCGGGCTCGCAGCTCGTTAACCGCAGGCGCAGGGGCCGGGCCTCCGCAGGCCCGGCCCCAACCCTCCTAGACGAAGATGTCGAGCGGCAGCAGCGCGGTGACCATGAAGTTCGGCACGTCGACGACCTGGCTGATGCGTAGGTCGACCGCGCAGCTGCAGATCGCGTAGGCCTGCTGCCGGTCGAAGCCTCGGGTGCCGAGGTGGTCGATCATGTTCAGGAGCGCGTTGCGTGCCGCGAGCGTCGCGTCCTCGCTCTCGTTCGTCCCGTCGCGGCGGACGCAGATTCCCGTCGTGGCGAAGAAGCGACGAGGCGCGGCGAGCTCCGGCGGAGCGAAGTAGTCGTCGCGGAAGAACTGGAGGTCGCGGATCCCGAGCCGCTCGGCTTCGCCCTTGCGCACCCCGAAGCGGGCGTGGACGCGCGAACGCATCTCGATGGCCGTCCCGCAGGCCTCGCAGTCGCCTTGGGCGTAGTGGACGTCGCCGGTCGAGACGAGCGCCCCCTCGATATAGACCGGAATCAGCATCGTCACGCCCGGCGTCGTCTGCTTGACGTCGATGTTCCCGGCCGTCTCGCGCGGCGGCACGGTGCGCAGCCCTTCGCTCGCCACCGGCTCCCGGGCCGGCACCGCTCCTTCCGGGTCGGGCGGCAGCGCCATCCCGCCCCGGGCGGCGAGCTCGGTCTCGCGCTCGAAGGCCGCCCGCCTCAGCTCGGCGCTCGGTGCGAGGCCGAATGTTCCCGGGAAGGGGGCGAACGGAATGCGGACGCCGGGGAGCTCGTCCGACTCGGCATGGTTGGTGCCGTCGAGCCGCCAGTGGACGATGTACGGGTCCGGAAACTCGTCGCGCAGGAAGCCGAAGCCGGGGACCTCGACCGTGTAGCCCCACTGCTCCCAGGGATCCGGCTCGATCTCGACGATCGTCGCCTCCAGCAGGTCGCCCGGCTCTGCACCCTTGACGTAGACCGGGCCGGTGAGCGGATGCACCGGCCCGAGCGTCGCCGCCAGAAGCTCGTCCGGGCCGGACGACGGCTCGAGCTGGCCGTCGAACGCGTCCCGCGTCTCGAACACCACGACGTCTCCGGGATCCACTTCGAGGATTGGGTCGACGGCCTCGTGCCAGCGGTTGTGGCCGGTTTCCGGTTGGTCCGCGAGCGGCCGTCTCGGATCGATCTCGATGAGGTGTTCGCGCGGCAAGACGACTCTCAGTCGAGCTCTCGCTCGAAGTGGTGGGCGATCAGCTCCCCGGCGTGCCGGACGTGCGCGACCATGGTCCGCCGGGCCGCCGCCGCGTCACGCCGCTCGATCGCGTCGAGCACGGAGTGATGCTCCTCGACGTTCTGCTCGAGCAGCCGCGAGCTGCGGCGGAGCGCCGACCACGTGAGCCCGCGCGGGAACGCGCGGTGGAGCTCCTGCACGATGCGGGCGAGGCGCTCGTTGCCAGCAGCTTCCTGGATCACACCGTGGAAGAGATCGTTCGCGCGAGTCCACTCGCCGTTCGCGTCGTCGGCGCCGTCGTCGGCCACGCGCCCCGCGACGAGCTTCGCGATCGAGCTGCCGAAGAGTCCTTGCGCTGCGTGCAGCTCCTGGAGCTGCGCGTCGTCGATCCGGGTCGCGGCGAGCTCCGCGGCGAGTCCTTCGAGCTCGGCCCGCACCTCGTACGCCTCACGGATCTCGCGGGCGGTCGCGCCTCGTACGATCGCTCCCCGGTTCGGCTGCAGCTCGACGATTCCGTCGGCCTGCAGCTTGCGCAGCGCCTCGCGAATCGGGGTCCGGCTGACGCCGAACTCGGCCGCGAGCCGCTCCTGGCGCAGGCGCGAGCCGACGGCGATCTCACCCGTCAGGACCCGAGCCCGGATGCTTGCGGCGAGGTGGTCGACTAGCGCCTCGGCGGGTCGGTCTCGCCGTTTCGTCTCGACAGCCACGGCGCTCGACCTTAGCACTTGGGATCCATTTGACCTCTTATTGGATCCAGTTTAGGGTTCCGTTCTCGGCGCTCGCGGCGTGGGGCGGCCCGCTCGCCGGAGCCCATATCCCAGGTGAGGGGGAACCGATGAAGAGCAGCTGGAGACGCGCCCCGCTCGCGATGCTGGCCGCTGCCGCGATCTTTGCGGGCGCGGTGACGGCCGCCGACGCGGGTCGCACGCACCACGCGAAGAACGGCGGCACACTGACGATCGCGCTCGCCGAGGATCCCGATGCCCTCGACCCGACGCTCGCGCGCACGTTCGTCGGGCGGATGGTCTTTCTCGCGATCTGCGAGAAGCTCTACGACCTGAACAGCAAGCTTCAGATCGTGCCGCAGCTCGCAGCCGGCCTGCCCAAGGTCTCGGCCGACAAGAAGACGGTCACGATCAAGATCCGCAAGGGGATCAGATTCAACGACGGGACCCCGCTGACTGCGCAGGCGGTCAAGATCTCCCTCGACCGGCACCGGACGCTGACCGGGTCGCGTCGAGCGAGCGAGATCTCCCCCGTCACCTCCGTCGACGCCGTCGGCGCCAACACGGTCGTCCTTCACCTGAACGAGCCGTTCGCGCCGTTGACGGCCCAGCTCGCCGACCGTGCCGGGATGGTCATGTCGCCCGCGCAGCTCGACAAGCTCGGGACGAGGTTCGCCACCAACCCGGTCTGCGTCGGTCCGTTCGAGTTCCAGGATCGCGTGCCGCTCGACCACATCACGGTGAAGAAGTCGAGCAACTACTACGCGAAGAACAAGGTCCACCTCGACAAGATCGTCTTCCGGATCATCAACGAGCCGACCGCGGCCGCGGCGGCGCTGCGCGCGCACGACGTGCACGTCCTCGACCGGATCGGCTCGACCGTGCTCCCCTCGATCCGCTCGAACAAGAGCCTGCACGTGATCCAGGCGACCTCGATCGGTTACCAGGGCATCACGATCAACATCGGGAACAAGAACGGCCTGCTCAAGCTGCCCTACCAGAACGTCGGTACCGATCTGGCCGCGAAGACGGCGATCAGGCAGGCCTTCGAGCTCGCGATCGACCGGACTCAGCTGAACCGGGTCGTCTGGCAGGGGACGGTGAAGCCGGCCTGCGGGCCGGTCGCAGAGGCGAGCCCGTTCTTCGACAAGCTGGCCTGCAACCTCCACCGCGACCTGAAGAAGGCGAAGAGCCTCGTCGCCAGTTCGGGGATCCGGAATCCGACGGTCAAGCTGATGATCGGAAACGACTCCGACGCACTGAGGCTGGGTCAGTTCATCCAGTCGCAGGAGGAGGAGGCGGGGATCCGCGTCCAGCTCCAGCCGACCGAATTCGTCTCGTCGCTCAGCAAGGCGGACAGCGGCCAGTACGACGCCTTCGCGATCGGCTGGTCGGGCCGGATCGATCCGGACGGGAACATCTACCAGTTCGTCGCGACGAAAGGCTCCCAGAACGACTCGGGCTACTCGAACCCGCGTCTCGACGTGATCCTGAACAACGCGCGGCACGCCAAGTCGATGAACGCGCGCAAGACGCTGTACCGGGCGGCCACGCGGATCATCCGCAGCGACCGGCCGTTGATCTACCTCTGGCACCCCATCAATCGCCACGGCGTGTCGAACACCGTGACCGGCGTCAAGGTCTACGGCGACGGGTTGATCCGGGCCGAGTTCGCGTCGTTCAAGTAGGAGCAAGGGCGTCGGACGATCGTGGGCGGCTTCATCCTTCGGAGGGTCGGAGCCGCCCTCATCGTCCTGTTTCTGGCGAGCCTGCTCGTATTCGCCGGGGTCCGGGCGATCCCCGGCGACGCGGCGCTCGCGCTCGGCGGCGAGGAGCGGGATCCGGCCGTGATCGCGCAACTCAGGCACAAGTACGGCCTCGACAGGCCCCTGCCCGTCCAGTACGGGCGCTGGGTCTGGCTCGCGGTCCAGGGCGATCTCGGCCGCGACTCGCGTGAGCTGCCGGTCGCCCGCACGATCGTCGACGCGTTGCCGCGGACGGTCGAGCTCGCCGGCCTTGCGCTGCTCATCGGCTCGCTGATCGGGATCGTGACGGGGGTGGTGGCAGCCGTCCGCCGGGGGAAGCTGTCGGACTACCTCTCGAACGGCGTCGCCCTGGTCGGCCTCTCGGTGCCGCACTTCTGGCTCGGGCTGCTCCTGATCATCGCGTTCGCCGTGAAGCTGCACTGGCTGCCGTCTGGCGGCTACGTGCCCTTCGGCGAGGACCCGGTCGAGAACCTGCGCCACATGGTGATGCCGGCGCTCGTCCTCGGGACGGGCCTGTCGGCGGTCGTGATGCGGCAGATGCGCTCGGCAATGATCGACTCGCTCGGCGCCGACTACATCCGGACGGCTCGGGCGAAGGGCCTGAGCGAGTGGAGCGTTGTCGGACGGCACGCCCTCAGGAACAGCCTGATCACGGTCACGACCGTGATCGGCCTCCAGCTCGGTGCGCTGATCTCGGGCGCCGTGATCACGGAGACGATCTTCCAGATCGCCGGGTTCGGCCGGTTGACGATCGACGCCGTCAACCAGCGTGATTACGCCCTGATCCAGGGAGTCGTCCTGGTCGCCGCCGCCGGCTACGTCGTGGTCAACCTGACCGTCGACGTCCTCTACTCCTTCCTCAACCCGCGCATCCGGATCTCAGGGAGGCCGGCGTGACATGAGCTACGTCGAGGTCGCGCCCCTCAGCGCGGCCGCGCGGCGCCGGCGACTGCGCGGCAGGCGCTTCCTCCGCCGGCCGATGGCGGTCATCGGCCTGATCGTCGTGCTGGTGTTCGCCGTGACGGCGATCTTCGCGCCCCTGATCGCGCCCTACAGCGCGTCGCACACGGACTTCAACGCGCTCCTCGCCCACCCGTCCGGCAAGCACCTGCTCGGGACGGACGAGCTCGGGCGCGACATCTTCTCCCGCATCGTCTTCGGCTCGCGCGCCTCGATGCAGGCGGGGTTCTTCGCCACCCTCCTCGCGATGGCGATCGCCGTTCCGATCGGACTCGCCGCCGGCTACTACCGCGGCTGGGTCGATCCCGTCATCTCCCGCGTCACCGACGTCCTGCTCGCCTTCCCCTTCCTGATCCTGGCGGTCGGGCTCGCCGCGATCCTCGGGCCGTCGCTGCTGAACGCGACGATCGCGCTCGGGATCGGCGCCGTGCCGGGACTGATCCGGATCGCACGGGGCGAGGCCCTCAGCCTGCGGGAGGAGGACTACGTGCGCGCCGCGGTCGCCAACGGCGGCTCCGACTTGACCATTCTCGGCCGGCACATCCTCCCGAACATGACGAGCACGTTGCTCGTACAGGCAACGGTGACGATCCCGATCGCGATCGTGGGGGAGTCGGTGCTCTCGTTCCTCGGTCTCGGCGTGCAGCCGCCTACTCCGTCGTGGGGCGTCATGCTGGCGTCCGCGCAGGACTTCCTCGACCAGGCGCCTCGGCTCGCCGTCTATCCGGGCCTCGCGATCGCGATCGCCGCGCTGGCGTTCAACCTGCTCGGGGACGGCCTGCGCGACGTCCTCGATCCGCGCACTCAGCGCTGATGGAGCGGCTGCTCGAGGTCTCGGACCTCTCGGTCCGCTTCGACAGCGACGAGGGACGCGTCCATGCCGTCGACCGGATGTCGTTCACGCTCGAGGCGGGCGAGGTGCTCGGGATCGTCGGCGAGTCCGGTTGCGGCAAGAGCGTCACCGTGCTGTCGATGCTACGGCTCCTGCCGCCCACGGCGACCGTGACCGGGTCAGCCCTCTTCGCCGGGCAGGACTTGCTGAAGACACCGATCTCGCGTCTCCGGCGCGTACGGGGACGCGAGATCTCCTTCGTCTTCCAGGAGCCAATGACGTCGCTCAACCCCGTGTTCACCGTCGGGCGGCAGATCGGGGAGGTTCTGCGCAGGCATCTAGGGCTGTCGCGCGCGGCGGCACGGCAGCGGACGATCGAGCTCCTCCGGCTCGTCCGCATCCCCGCTCCCGAACGGCGCGTCGACGAGTACCCGCACCAGCTCTCGGGCGGGATGCGTCAGCGCGTAATGATCGCGATGGCCCTGGCCTGCGACCCGAAGATCCTGATCGCGGACGAGCCGACGACCGCGCTGGACGTCACGATCCAGGCCGGGATCCTCGACCTGATGCGCGACCTGCGCGAGCGGATCGATACGGCGATCATCCTGATCACGCACAACCTCGGCGTCGTCGCCGACATCGCCGACCGCGTGATCGTCATGTACGCCGGCCGCAAGGCCGAGGAGGCGCCGGTGCGTGAGCTGTTTGCCCGCCCGCAGCACCCGTACACGATCGGTCTGCTCGGCGCGATCCCGCGGCCCGGCGAAGTGCTCGCCGACGGCGGGCGCCGCCGGCTGCAGGAGATTCCGGGGCGGGTGCCGTCGCTCGCGGAGCTGCCGCAGCACTGCGCATTCGCCGACCGCTGTCCCCGGGCCGACAGCTTGAGCCGCTCGCAGGTGCCCGAGCTCCGGCCGGTCCGCCCGAACCATCTCGTCGCCTGCTTCCATCCGGGCGAGAACGGCGCTGCATGACCGTCGCTCGCCTTCGGCTCGCTCTCGTGGGGGAAACCATGTTTCCCCCACGAGCCCCCTTCTTTAAGGTGCGCCTCAGCTCGCGCGCGGCAGGGGACGCCGCGTGCGCTGAGGAGAAAGAACGGGGAAACCTCCCGGTTTCCCCCGGTGCCCCTTCCCCTGCTCATAGTCCACGGAGTGGCCTATGAGCGCCACGCCCGTGCTCGAGGTCGACGGCCTCAAGAAGCACTTCCCGGTTGGCGGCCGCCTGCTCGGCGTGCACGGGGTCGTCTACGCGGTCGACGGCGTCTCGTTCGCGATCGGGCCCGGTGAGTTCTTCGGCCTCGTCGGGGAGTCGGGGAGCGGCAAGTCCACCGTCGGGAACTGCATCCTCCGTCTGCTCGAGCCGACGGAGGGGGCGATCAGGCTCAAGGGCGCGGACATCACGCATCTGTCTCGACGGCAGATGCGGCCGTTCCGCCGGAACTTGCACATCGTCTTCCAGGATCCGTACTCGTCTCTCGACCCGAGGCTGACTTGCGGCCAGATCGTCGGCGAGCCGCTTCGCCTGCACAAGCTCGCGCGTGGGAAGGACCTCGACCGTCGCGTCGAGGAGCTGTTCGACGCCGTCGGCCTTCGCTCCGAGTTGCGGTACCGCTACCCACACGAGTTGTCCGGGGGCCAGCGCCAACGCGTCGGACTCGCGCGAGCGCTCGCCGTCAATCCGAGCCTGCTCGTCGCCGACGAGCCAGTCTCGGCCCTGGACGTCTCGGTCCAGGCAGCGATCCTGAACCTCCTGCGCGACCTTCAAGAGGACATGGGCTTCTCGTGCCTCTTCATCACACACGATCTCGCCACGGTCGAGTTTCTCTGCGATCGCGTCGCGGTCATGTACCTGGGCAAGATCGTCGAGGCCGCACCGACCCGCGAGCTGTTCGCCGATCCCAAGCACCCATATACCCAGGCGCTGCTGTCCGCGGCGCTCGCGCCCGACCCCGAGGTGCAGCGGACGCGCACGCGGATCGTGCTCGAGGGCGACATCCCGAGCCCACTCGCACCGCCGTCGGGATGCGCCTTTCGCACGCGCTGCCCGCTCGAGCCGCAGTCGAAGCCGCGCTCGCACGAGGAAGAGCCGCTGCTGCGGGACGTCGGCCGGGGACACCTCGTTGCCTGTCACCTCGTGGGCCCTGCAGGGGAGTCGCCACGGCTGATCGGCGATCCCGCCGTCGAGTTGGGAGCCGAAGTCTAGGATCCAGGAATCCTGCTTAGGATCCAAAACTAGCCATTTGACCGTTTGACACGCCCGAATAGGTACGTCTAGGATCCCAGAATGAACGATCTGGGATCCGAAATGCGGATCGCCTCGCGTCCTTCCACGTTCGAGCCCGACGAGCGCGCCACGGTTATCACCTTGACCACGGCCGAGCTCGCCGAGTGCACGTGCCCGGAGTTCTGCGAGCGCGACCACGACGTCGACTAGCCGGGAGGCCGACATGTACCAGTCTTTGAACGGCGCCTCAGCCGAGCGCCGGCCGGAGGAGCTCGCCCTCGAGTGGAAAACCCAGGCGCGCTGGACCGGGATCGAGCGCCCCTACTCCGCGGAGGACGTCGTGCGCCTGCGCGGCTCCATCCATGTCGAGCACACGCTCGCGCGCCTCGGTGCGGAGCGCTTGTGGGCTCGCCTCACTGGCGGCGGCTACATCGGCGCGCTCGGCGCGATGACCGGCGGGCAGGCCGTGCAGATGGCGAAAGCCGGCCTGAAGGCGATCTATCTCTCGGGGTGGCAGGTCGCGGCCGACGCGAACCTCGCCGGTCAGACCTATCCCGACCAGAGCCTCTATCCGGCGAACAGCGCGCCGGCGCTCGTCCGCCGGCTCAACAACGCGCTCCTGCGGTCCGATCAGGTTGCGGCGGCCGAGGGCGGGGACGGCGTCGACTACTTCCTCCCGATCGTGGCCGACGCGGAGGCCGGCTTCGGCGGGGCCCTCAACGCCTTCGAGCTGATGAAGGCGATGATCGAGGCGGGCGCCGCGGGCGTGCACTATGAGGACCAGCTCGCAGCCGAGAAGAAGTGCGGCCATCTGGGCGGGAAGGTGCTCGTCCCGACCAGCCAGTTCGTCCGGACTCTCGCAGCCGCGCGGCTGGCTGCGGACATGCTCGACGTGCCGACCGTGCTCGTCGCGCGCACGGACGCGCTCAGCGCCACGCTGCTCACCAGCGACGTCGACCCGGCAGACGCCGAGTTCCTCGACGGCGGACGCACACCCGAGGGCTTCTACCGGGTGCGCGACGGCCTCGAGCCCGTGATCGCCCGCTCGCTCGCCTACGCGCCGTACGCGGACCTGCTCTGGTTCGAGACGTCGACGCCGGACCTGGGCGAGGCGCGCGAGTTCGCGCAGGCGATCCACGAGCGTTTCCCCGGCAAGCTGCTCGCCTACAACTGCTCGCCGTCCTTCAACTGGAAGCGTCATCTCGACGACGCGGCGATCGCGCGCTTCCAGGAAGAGCTCGGCGACCTCGGCTACCGCTTCCAGTTCGTCACCCTCGCGGGGTTCCACGCGCTGAACGCGTCGCTCTTCGAGCTCGCGCAGGGGTACGCCGGCGAGGGCATGACGGCCTACGTGCGGCTCCAGGAGCGGGAATTCGAGCTGGAGGAGCTGGGTTACACGGCGACGCGGCACCAGCGCGAGGTCGGTGCGGGCTACTTCGACGCCGTCGTCCAGGCGGTCAGCGGCGGCGAAAGCTCGACGCTTGCGCTCTCGGGTTCGACGGAGGAGGCGCAGTTCGAGGCGGTACCGTGAGCGGAATGGCCGTCGCTCCCGCCGGCATCGAGGTAATCGCACCCGGCGACGAGGAGGTGCTGTCGCCGGACGCGCTCGCCTTCGTCGCGCTGCTGCAGCGCGAGCTCGGCCCGCGGCGCGCCGAGCTGCTCGCACGACGGCACCAGCGCACCGGAGCCCCCGACTTCCTCGAAGAGACGCGCGCCGTCCGCGCCGGCGACTGGCGCGTGGCCCCGCCTCCGCCGGATCTCCTCGACCGCCGCGCCGAGATCACCGGGCCGGTCGACCGGAAGATGATGATCAACGCGCTCAACTCGGGCGCGCGGGTCTTCATGGCCGACTTCGAGGACTCGTGCTCGCCCACTTGGGCGAACGTCGTCGAGGGGCAGCGGAATCTCTCCGATGCCGTGCGCAGAACGATCAGCCTCGAGACGGCGGACAAGTCGTACAGCCTGAACGAGGAGACGGCGACGCTCGTCGTCCGTCCACGCGGGTGGCATCTGCGCGAGCGCCATCTCCTCGTCGACGGCGAGCCGGTGTCGGCGAGCCTCTTCGACTTCGGGCTCGCCGTCTTCCACAACGCGCGGGAACTGCTCGAGCGCGGGTCGGGACCGTATTTCTACCTCGCCAAGCTCGAGAGCCATCGCGAGGCGCGCCTGTGGAACGACGCGTTCGCGCTCGCCGAGCAGGAGCTCGGGCTGCCGCACGCGTCCATTCGCGCCACCGTCCTGATCGAGACGATCCTCGCTGCCTTCGAGATGGAGGAGATCCTCTGGGAGCTGCGGGAGCGTTCGACCGGCCTGAACGCCGGCCGCTGGGACTACATCTTCAGCGTGATCAAGAAGCTCGGCGCCGTGCTGCCGGATCGGGCGGCTGTGACGATGACTGTGCCCTTCATGCGCGCCTACACCGAGTTACTCGTCGCGACGTGCCATCGGCGCAGCGCGCACGCGATCGGAGGCATGGCCGCGTTCATCCCGTCACGGCGCGATCCGGCGGTGAACGAGGTGGCGCTGGCGAAGGTGCGGGAGGACAAGGTGCGCGAGTCCGGCGACGGCTTCGACGGGACCTGGGTGGCGCACCCGGATCTGGTTCCGATCGCGACGGAGGTGTTCGACGGCGTGCTCGGCGAGCGGCCGAACCAGGTCGAGCGGCTCCGGGACGACGTCTCGGTCACGGCCGCGCAGCTGCTCGACTTCGACATCCCTGGCGTCGAGATCACGGAGACCGGCCTGCGCGCCAACGTGTCCGTCGGCGTGCGCTATCTCGAGGCGTGGCTCCAGGGCGTCGGCGCCGCCGCGATCGACAACCTGATGGAGGACGTCGCCACCGCCGAGATCTCGCGCTCGCAGGTGTGGAGCTGGGTCAAGGCCGGGCGGTTCGATGCGGGTGCTGTGCGAGCCGAGATCGGCCGGATCGACGCCGCCGACGCCGCCAAGGAGGTGTTCGAGCAGGTCGCGCTGGCGGAGGAGTTCGTCGAGTTCCTCACGTTCCCCGCGTACGATCGACTTCAGTGAGTCTCGAGAGCACGAAGGCCGACGAGATCGCGCTCACGATCGAGGAGGCGATCGTCTCGGGCGAGCTCCCGCCCGGGACCGTGCTGCGCCAGGAGCAGCTCTCCGAACGCTTCGCCGTCAGCAGGACGCCGATCCGTGAGGCGCTCCGACGGCTCGCGGCGCTGGGCCTCGTCTCCTTCGTCCCCAACCGTGGCGTCCGCGTGCGCACGCTCTCCCGCGAGGAGCTCCACGAGGCGTTCCTCGTGCGCGCGGAGCTGGAGTCGCTCGCGACCGAGCTCGCCGCGCCGAAGATGACGGAGGAGGACCTGGCCGAGCTCGACGAGGCCGAGGCCCGCTTCAGCGAGGCGACGCAGGCGCTGCGGGCTCGGCCTCGCGACGACGTCGACCGCTGGCGGTTGACCTCGGAGTGGGTGCGCGCGAACCACGGCTTCCACGACGTCATCTACCGCGCGGCCGATTCGCCGCTCGTCGAGCGGCTGGCGAAGAGCGCACGGCGGTCGTTCTCCGGGCACGCGGTGTGGGGCCCTGGGGGCTCGGAGATCGACGCGCTCTACGAGCGCAACGACCGCGAGCACCGAGCGATCATCGCCGCGCTGCGAGCCGGCAACGCGCCCGGCGCGCGGGCGCTCGCACGCGAGCACGTCCTCCATTCATACGAGCTGCTCATCCATGTCCTCGACCAGCGCAGCAACGGGTCGACCAGCGCCTCCGCTGTCCGGAGGGCTTGACACCTCCGCCGAGGTCGTCGTAACCTAACATCTGAATCGGGTGTCAGGTTTCTGAGCGGAAGGGGAGTAAGTCATGGAACGAGGCCGTCGGATCGGACTCGTCGGCGCGCTCGTCGCGCTCGTCGTTCTCGTCGGCGCCGCCACTGCGGCGGCCCATGTCGAATCGGGCTCGCACGCCTCTGCGTCCACCGTCAAGGTCGGGATCATCTACTCGCGCACCGGTGCGCTTTCCGGCTTCGGGAACGAGTACGCGCAGGGATTCAGGCTCGGTCTGAAGTACGCAACGAAGGGCACGAACAAGGTCAACGGCCACAAGCTCCAGGTCACATACGTCGACGATGCGACCGATGCCGCCAAGGCGGTCGCAGCCGGCAAGGACCTGATCGGCCAGGGCTACAAGATCCTCGGCGGTTCGACGTCCTCGGGCGTCGCACTCCAGATGGGCGCACTCGCGGCGCAGAACAAGATCCTCTTCGTCTCAGGGGCGGCCGCGAGCGATCTGATCACCGGCCTCAACCGGTACACGTTCCGATCGGGTCGGCAGAGTTACCAAGACGTGCTCGATGCCTCGGCGTTCATCCCGCGCGCGCAGGTCGGGAAGAAGGTCGTCGTCTTCGCCGAGGACACCGCCTTCGGCGCATCCAACGTCAACGCGGTCCGCGCCGTCTTCGGCGGGAAGGGCCACACCGTCTCCAGCATCCTCGTGCCGTTCAACGCCTCCGACCTGACCCCGTTCGCGCAACGGCTCAAGAACGCCAATGCCGACCTCGTCTTCGTGGCGTGGGCCGGGCCGAACGCGCTGCAGATGTGGCAGTCGCTCCAGCAGCAAGGCGTGCCGAAGTCGACGAAGCTGGTGACCGGTCTCGCCGATCGCGTCACGTACTCAACGCTCGGCCCAGTGCTCGGCGGCGTCAACCTGCTCTCGCACTACGTCTCGAACGGGCCGAGCAAGAAGAACAAGGCCAACACCTGGCTCGTGAAGCAGATGGCGAAGAGCAAGTCAGTGCCGGACCTGTTCACGCCGGACGGCTTCGTCGCGGCCCAGATGATCGTCCGTGCGATCAAGAAGGCGAACGGCGACGACGTCGACAAGATGATCTCGGGGCTCGAGAACTGGCAGTTCCTCGCGCCGAAAGGGAAGCAGCGGATCCGGGCGCAGGATCACGCGATGATGCAGCCGATGTTCCAGGTGCAGCTGGTCAAGAAGAGCGGCAAGTACGTCCCGAAGGTGATCAAGACGATCTCGCCGGGCAACGTGCAGCCCCCGGTCACGCCGTTCAAGTAACCCGGAGGTGAGCCCAGCTCCCATCCTCGCCACCCGTTCGCTCGGGCTCGACATCGGCGGCGCCACCATCGTCGCCGATGTCTCGCTCGAGGTGGGCGAGGGCGAGCTGCTCGGGATCATCGGCCCGAACGGCGCCGGCAAGACCTCGTTCTTCAACCTCCTGTCCGGGATCTACCGTCCGACGGCGGGCAGCATCGAGCTCGACGGGCACGACGTCACGCGCGAGCGGCCCTACCGAAGGACACGGCTCGGGCTCGGCCGGACGTTCCAGGTCTCGAACGTCTTCCCGCTGCTGCCGGTGCTCGAGAACGTCCGGCTCGCCGCCGAGGCACGGCTGGGCGGGACGATGCGGATCTGGCGGCGGGCGACCTGGGTGCGCGAAGCGCTCGACCGGGCTCGCTGGGCGCTCGACCGCGTCGGCCTCGGCGGACGCAGCGAGACGCAGGCCGGCGAGCTCGCCCACGGCGACAAGCGCAAGCTGGAGCTGGCGATGCTGCTCGCCGCCGACCCGCGCGTGATCCTCCTCGACGAGCCGATGGCGGGAGTGTCCGCCGAGGACGTCCCCGAGCTCGTCGAGCTGATCCGCTCCGTCCACGGCGAGGAGGGCAAGACCGTGCTGATGGTCGAGCACCACATGGAGGTCGTGACCGGCCTCGCCCAGCGGATCGCCGTCATGCACCACGGCTCCCTGCTGGCGGTGGACACGCCCGAGGCGATCATGGCCAACCCGACCGTGCAGGGCGCCTACCTCGGGGAAGAGCTGTGAGCGCCGCCCCTGCCCTCGAGCCGGCGCCGCCGCTGCTCTCGGTCGACGACCTCCACGTCCACCTCGGCCAGTCGCACATTCTCCAGGGCGTGTCGTTCGACGTCGCCGACGGCGGTGTCACCGCCTTGCTCGGCCGCAACGGCGTCGGCAAGACGACGACCATCCGGGCCATCCTCGGGCTCGTGGGCCGCCGCGGTCGCGTCGTGTACGGCGGCGACGAGATCCAGGCGCTCGCCACGCACAAGATCGTGCAGCGGGACATCGGCTACGTGCCGGAGGACCGCGACGTCTTTGCGGGGCTGACGGTGGAGGAGAACCTGAAGCTCGCGGAACGGAGCCCCGAGCCGCGTTACGACCTCGTCTACGACCTCTTTCCCGAGCTGAAGGAGCGCGCGCGGCAACGTGCCGGGACGCTCTCCGGCGGCCAGCAGCAGATGCTCGCGATCGCCCGCGCGCTCCTGAACGACAACCGGCTCCTGCTCGTCGACGAGCCGACGAAGGGTCTCGCCCCGAGGCTCGTGACCGAGGTCGCCCGCGTGCTCGAGCACGTGGCGGAGCTGGCGACCGTGCTGCTCGTCGAGCAGAACCTCGGCGTCGTGCGGCGCGTCGCTCGCGACGCCGTCGTGCTCGACCAGGGCCGCGTCGTCCACCGCGGCTCGGCGCGAGCCTTCCTCGCCGACTCCGACCTCGTCCGCCGACACCTGAGCGTGAGCGCGCAGTGAGCACCTTCGTCCTCCTCACGATTACCGGCTTCGGGCTCGCGGCGATGTACTTCCTGATCGCGTCCGGGCTTTCGCTGATCTACGGCCTGATGGGCGTCCTCAACTTCGCGCACGGACTCTTCCTCACCGTCGGCGCCTACGGGACCTGGTGGATGGAGACGCACCTGACCGCGATCGGCTCCGTCACCGTCCGTTATCTCGTCGCGGCGCTGATCGGGCTCGCGATCGGTGCCGCCTTCGCGACGCTCGTCGAGCTCATCCTGATCCGGCCGCTCTACCGGCGGCACATCGAGCAGGTGCTCGTCACCGTCGGCCTCTCGCTGGCCGGTGTGGCGCTCGTGCAGGCGATCTGGGGACAGGACTCGCGTCCCTTCGTGACGCCCCACTGGATGAACGACACGACGACCGTGCTCGGCGCGCACGTCCCGAACGACCGCTGGGTCGAGATCCTCGCGGCGGCTGCGGTGCTCGTGCTGCTGGAGACGTTTCTCCGGCGAACGCGCTACGGGCTGATCGTCCGGGCCGGGGTCGAGAACCGCGCGATGGTGACCGCGCTCGGGATAGACGTGCGCCGCGCGTTCACGCTCGTGTTCGCGATCGGCGGCGTCGCGGCGGCGCTCGCCGGTGCGCTCTCGAACGTCTACTTCGGCTCGGTCGTCCCCGATCGCGGGACGAGCCTGTTGATCTTCGCGTTCATCGTCGTCGTGATCGGCGGGCTGGGCTCGCTCACGGGTTCCGCACTCGCAGCGGTGCTCGTCGGGGTCACGCAGCAGTACGCGAACTACTACGGCGCGACGTCGCTCCACCTCGGCTCGGCGATCGGCGACATCACCGTCGTCCTGCTGCTCGGCCTGATCCTGCTCGTCCGCCCGCAGGGCCTCTCCGGGAGCTTCGCGTGATCCGTCGCGTCTGGTCGATCGCGCTCCCGGTCGGGCTCGTCGTCGCGCTCGCGTTCGTCCCGCGCATCTCGGCGGATATCCCGAAGGTGTTCAACGGTCCGGTCAACAGCCCGGGGACGCTGCAGCTGCTCGCCGTCTGCCTGATCTTCGGCGGGCTCGCGCTGACCTACGACCTCCTCTTCGGCTTCACGGGCCTCCTCTCGTTCGGCCACGCCCTCTACTTCGCCGTGGGCGTCTACCTGCCCGCGATCGCGATGACGAAGTGGGACTGGGGGTTCTGGCCGTCGCTCGCGCTCACCGCCGGCTTCGGCCTTGCGCTCCCGCTCGTCGTCGGCGCCGTCAGCCTCCGCGTCACCGGGATCGCGTTCGCGATGGTCACCCTCGCCTTCGCGCAGGTCGGCGCGGTGATGGCGATCAAGAATCCGCACGGCTGGACCGGCGGCGAGGAGGGATTCGGGACGGACTACGAGAAGCTCCCGGGCGCGCTGGTCGGCGTGCTCAACACGAAACATCTGTACTGGCTCGCACTCGGGTACGCCGCCGTCGTGTTCGTCGTCGTTCGCTGGGCGGTGCAATCGTCGCCCGGACGGATCTGGCAGGCGATCCGCGAGAACGAGCTCCGCGTCGAGGTGCTCGGGCTGCGGCCGCACGGTTTCAAGCTGATGGTCTTCGTCCTCTCGTCGTTCCTCGCGACCGCGGGAGGGGCCGTCTACCTGCTCGCCGCGCTGACCGGGCCCACGCCGGGGGTGACGTCCCCGAATGTGACGCTGACGCTGCTGATCATGGTGGTGCTCGGCGGCGCCGGCACCCGCTGGGGGGCGATCCTCGGCGGCGTGCTCTACAAGTACCTCGAGGACCGGCTGGGCGCGATCGGCGACTCGTCGACGGTCCACGATTTGCCGGGCTTCCTGAGCAAGCCGCTGTCGGAGCCGCTCTTCCTGCTCGGGACGGCCTTCATCCTGCTCGTCTTCTTCCTCCCCGGCGGGATCGCGCGCGTGCGCGTCGGCGCGCGTCGAGCCGGGCTCGGGCGGCTGGAGCACGCGGTGACGACGCCGTCGGCGCCGGTCGGCGGGATCGAGGAGGCGACGTGACCACGCTCGCCGCGAAGGCTTCGGGAGTGCGGATCGCCTGGGAGCGCCGTGGCTCCGGTTCGCCGCTGCTGCTCATCCACGGGCTCGGGTACGCGCGCTGGGGCTGGGAGCCTGTGGTCGACGAGCTCGCGGAGGCCCACGAGGTGGTGCTCTTCGACAACCGCGGGATCGGGGAGAGCGACGCTCCGGTCGGGCCGTACACGGCGCGGATGCTGGCGGAGGACGCCGTCAGCGTCATCGACGCTGCAGGGCTCGAGCGGGCACACGTCCTCGGCACCAGTCTCGGCGGGATGGTGGCGCTACAGGTGGCGCTCGACTGGCCTGAGCGCGTCGACCGGCTCGTCCTCGCCTGCACGACGCCGGGCGGCGAGGCAGCGGCGCCGATGCCCGAGCAGACCGTTCGGTTGATCCAGGAGTCGCCCGGGCTGCCGCGCGAGGTGGCGATGCGCCGCGCCGTCGAGAACGCGCTCGCGACGCCGGCGGATCCAGTCGTCGTCGAGCGGATCATGGAGCACCGGCTGGCGACGGCGCAGCCGCTGACGGCATGGCTGGCACAGGCGGCCGCCGGCGTGTCCTTCGACGTCTGGGACCGCATGGCCGAGGTTGCCGCGCCGACCCTCGTGCTCACCGGCGATGCCGACGTCGTGGTCGACCCCCGCAACTCGGAGCTGCTTGCGGAGCTGATCCCCGCCGCCCGGCTCGAGGTCTTTCCGGGCACCGGTCATCTCTTCTTCTGGGAGCAGCCGGAGCGCTTCGTGGAGCTCGTCAAGGAGTTCCTGCAGTGAGCGATGCGCACACGATCGGCCGCTGGATCCGCGACCGCGCCCGCACGACGCCGGCGCGGATCGCGATCGACCATCTCGGACGCGAGCTCTCCTACGCGGAGCTGGACGCCGCCTCCGAGCGCCTCGCCGCGGCGTTTCTCGCCCGCGGCCTCGAGCGTGGCGACCGAGTCGCGACGCTGACGGGCAACTCCCCCGAGCACGTCGCCGTCTTCTTCGCCTGCGCGAAGGCGGGTCTGATCCTGGCGCCGCTCTCCTGGCGGCTCGCCGCCGCCGAGCTCGCGTACCAGCTGGAGGACTCCGAGCCGGCGCTCTTCCTCGTGGAGGCCGAGCACGCGGGGCTCGCCGAGGCAACCGGTCACCCGTCCGAGCCGCTCGTGCCGGGCGGCAACGGCGAGGCCGTCGACGCGGTCGTGGAGGACGACGATCCGCTGCTGCTCGTCTACACGTCCGGCACGACGGGTCGACCCAAGGGCGCGCTGCTCACGCACGGCAACTGCTTCTGGACGAACCTCAGCTTCGACCTCGCCACCGGCGTCTCCGGCGACGACGTCGTTCTGCAGGTCCTGCCTCAGTTCCACTGCGGCGGCTGGAACGTGCAGGCGCTGCTCGGGTGGTGGAAGGGTGCTCGTGTCGTGCTCGAGCGCTCCTTCGACCCGGCCCGCTGCCTCGCCTTGATCGAGCAGAAGCGCGTGACGACGATGATGGGCGTGCCGGCGAACTACCTCTTCCTCTCGCAGGAGCCTGCGTTCGCGACGGCCGACCTGTCCTCGCTGCGACGCGCTGTTGTCGGCGGCGCGCCGATGCCGGAGGCGCTGCTCGAGGTCTGGCACGAGCGCGGCGTCGACGTCGTGCAGGGCTACGGCCTCACCGAGGCGGCCCCCAACGTCCTCTGCCTGCCGCCGGAAGACGCCGTCCGGAAGCTCGGCTGGGCGGGCAAGCCGTATCCGCACGTGGACGTGCGGATCTCCGCGGAGGAGGAGCTGCAGGTCCGCGGCCCGAACGTCTTCGGCGGTTACTGGCGCAATCCCGACGCGACCGCCGAGGTCCTCGTCGACGGCTGGCTCCGAACGGGCGACGTCGCCGAGCGCGACGAGGAGGGCTTCTACCGCATCAAGGGGCGGCTCAAGGACATGTACATCTCCGGTGGCGAGAATGTCTATCCGGCGGAGGTCGAGGGCGTGCTCCACGAGCATCCGGCGGTCGCGGACGCGGCGGTCGTCGCCGTCCCGGACGAGCGCTGGGGCGAGGTCGGGATCGCGTTCGTCGTCCCTGCCGGCGAGCCGTCCGAGGAGGAGCTGGTCGAGTTCGTGCGGGGGCGCCTCGCGCGCTTCAAGGCGCCGAAGGCCGTCCGCTTCGTCGACGTGCTGCCGCGCTCGGCGATGGGGAAGGTGCTGAAGGACGAGCTGCGCGCGTCGATGGCGGAGGAGGTGGCGACGTGAGCTTCTGCTCCCGTCGCCACGTGGAGGGGGAAGGGGGGAACCGGGAGGTTCACCCGCTTCCGTTCCTCGCCGCTTGCGGCGAGGCGAACACTCCAAAAGAAGGGGGCTCGTGGGGGAAACCTGGTTTCCCCCACGCGACGGAGCCGAAGGCGGAGGAGGTGGCGACTTGACCGAGGTCGTCCCCGCACCGACCGGAGCCGACGGGCGCGCGCTCTCGGCTCGCGGCACGCGCACGCGTCAGCGCCTGCTCGAGGCGGCCGAGGCCGTGTTCGCCGAGCACGGCTACCACGACGCCTCGGTCGTCAAGCTGACCGAGGCTGCCGGCGTCGGCCAGGGCACGTTCTACCTCTACTTCGCCAGCAAGCAGGAGGTCTTCGACGAGCTCGTCCGCGACCTGAACCGGCGCGTCCGCTATGCGATGAAGGAGGCCTCGTCGCAAGGCGCGACGCGGCTCGAGGCCGAGCTGCTCGGCTTCCGCGCCTACTTCCACTTCACCGCCGAGCATCCGGCGCTGTACCGGATCATCCGGCAGGCCGAGTTCGTCTCCCCGGACATGCTCCGCTATCACTACGAGCGCCTGTCGGGCGGCTACGTCGAGGCGCTGCGCGATGCGGTGGAGCGAGGCGAGATCGCCGACCTCGACCCGGAGGTGGCCGCCTGGGCCCTGATGGGGATGGGCGAGCTGATCGGCATGCGCTGGATCCTCTGGGAGCAGGCCGCCGAGATGCCCGAGACCGTGCTGGCGGAGCTCGACCGGGTGATCCGCTGCGTCCTGGAGCGGCCGGCGTGACGCACGTCGGGCTCGCCGCCACCGCGTCCTATCTCCCCGAGCGCGTGATGTCGGCGGCGGAGGTCGCCGCCGCGAGCGGCATCCCCGAGGACGTGATCGTCGAGAAGTTCGGGTTGCTCGGGAAGCACGTGGCCGCGCCGGACGAGCACGTCAGCGATCTCTCCGTCAGCGCCGCCAGCGCGCTGCTCGAGGAGCGCGGCGTCGATCCGGCCACGATCGACGTCGTCATGTACTACGGATCGACCTGGAAGGACTACGCCGTCTGGCAGGTGTCTCCGCTGATCGCGCACGAGCTCGGCTGCACCAACGCACTGGCGCTCGAGTTCGACAACGTCTCGCACGGGACGCCGATCGCGCTTCGCGTCGGCCGGGACCTACTTCGCGCGGAGGAGGAGCTGCGCACGATCCTCGTCGTCGCCGCCTGCCGCGAGTCGTATCTCCTCGACTACGACAACGAGCGCTCGCGCTTCATGTTCAACTTCGGCGACGGCGCCGTGGCGGGGCTGCTCGTGCGCGACTCGACCGAGAACGAGCTGCTGGGCTGTCACGCCGTCACCGACGGGTCGCTCGCTCTCCAGGTGAAGGTTCCGCGTGGTGGCAGCGTCCACGCGAACGACGGCTACGGGTACCTGGACGTCGAGGACCCGTTGGCGATGAAGGAGCGGCTCGACGCGACGAGCCTGCGCAACTTCGTCGCAGCGGCGGAAGGAGCGCTCGAGCGATCGGACGCGCCGCTCGAGGACGTCTCCTACCTCTGCGGCATCCACACGAAGCGCTCGATGCACGCGGCGATCGTGGACGCGCTCGGGGTCGACCCGGGACGCGCCGCCTACCTGGACGACACCGGCCACATGAGCGGCGTCGACCCGCTGCTGGCGCTCGACCGTGCCGCGCGGGCCGGGGAGCTGACGGACGGTGACCTCGTCCTGCTGCTCGCCGCCGGCACCGGCTACACCTGGGCGGCGAGCGTCGTGCGATGGGGTCCGGGCGAGGCGTGAGCCTCACCCGGACCGAGCCGGTTCAGTCCTGTGCGGCGGGGGTGGCCGCGACGATCAGGCCGGCGATCCCGAGCGTGTACTGCTTCTGCAGCTCGAGCACGCGGGCGGCGAAGTCGAAGCCGGACTCAACTGTCTTGACGGCCTGCTGCTGCGTCTCTGCGACGAGCTTGGCGTAGGGTCCTGTGGTGATCATCTGATGCCTCCTGGGGATGTGCTTGGCCCTGCTAAGAATACCAAGCAACAGCTTGGTACGTCAATCATGAGCCGTGAAGCCGCGGTAGACGCCGAGCAGGGCGTCCTTCTGCTCCGGAGTCAGGCGCTCGTCGAGCCGGATCGCCTCCTCGACCGACGGCGCTCGTCCCTCCTCGTCCAGCAGGCCGGCGCGCGCGTACAGCTCCTCCGCCGAGATCTGGAGCGCGTCGGCGATTCCCTTCAGCACCTGCCCCGACGGCTCGTAGAGCCCACGCTCGACCTGACTGAGGTACGCGTTGGAAACGTCCGCGAGCTCGCCGAGCTGCCGCAGCGACAGGTGCGCGATCTCGCGCTGGAGGCGGATGAACTCTCCGAGCGGCTCGGGCATGGGTCAATCTTGCCATCTGCTTGGCACACCAAGCAAGCCGATGCCGCCGTTTGAGGATCTCACCTACGGGCTTGGGCTCACCGGCGCCGATCCGGCCGCGCTGACGAGCGCTCTCGCCGAGGCCGGCTTGCGGGTCGCGTCGAAGCCGGGTGTGCTCGCCCAATCGCTCGGCGAGCTGGCGCTCGACGAGGGCGCGGTGGCGCTCCGGCTCGCGCGCGGGCTGCTCGGCGCCGACGGCGAGCCGCCGCTCGAGCCCGGACCGGGAGACCGGCGCTTCGCCGACCGCGCGTGGTCGCAGAATCCATTCCTTCGCTCTGCCGCCGAGAGCTATCTCGTCGCCTCGCGCTGGGCGGAGCGGACGGTCGGCGTCGCCGGGCTGTCCGAGCGGAAGGAGCGCAAGGCCCGCTTCGCGCTGCGGCTGTTGCTCGACGCCGCCGCGCCGACGAACCAGCTCTGGCTCCACCCGGGCGTCCTCAAGGAGGCGATCGACACCGGCGGGCTGAGCGTCGCCCGCGGCTTTGCGAACTTCGTCGAGGACATCGTCCGGAACGGCGGCCGTCCAAGCCAGGTCGACGCGAGCGCGTTCGAGGTCGGCCGCACGCTCGCCGCCACGCCAGGCCGCGTCGTCTTCCGGAACGAGCTGATCGAGCTGATCGCGTACGAGCCGCGGACGGAGACGGTCTTCGCCCAGCCCGTCCTCTACAGCCCGCCCTGGGTGAACAAGTACTACGTCATGGATCTCGCGCCGGGACGGTCGTTTGTCGAGTACGCGGTCGGTCAGGGCTTCACTGTCCTCGCGATCAGCTACCGGAATCCGGACGAGTCGATGGCCGAGCTCCGGCTCGACGACTATCTCCGGGACGGCCTGCTCGCCGCGCTCGACGAGGTGGCGGCGATCACGGGCCGGCCCGGCGCGCACGTTCTCGGCGTCTGCCTCGGCGGGACGCTGACGGCGATGGCGCTCGGCGTGCTCGCCGCACGCGGCGAGGCCGAGCGGATCGGCTCTGCGGCGCTCGTCAACACGCTGGTCGACTTCTCCGACCCCGGTGACGTCGCCGTCTTCACCGACGAGGAGTCGATTGCCCGAGTCGAGCGGAAGACGCGGCGCCGCGGCTACCTAAAGTCCTCGGAGATGGCGGCCACGTTCACCTGGATGCGCGGCAACGACCTCGTCTGGAGCTACGTCGTCTCGAGCTGGGGGCTCGGCAAGCGGCCGCCCGCCTTCGACGTGCTCGCGTGGAATGCCGACGGGACCCGGCTTCCCGCGGCGATGCACTCCCAGTTCCTGCGCGCCTGCTACCTCGAAAATCGCCTGTCGCCTGGCGAGCTGGAGGTGGACGGCACCCGGATCGATCTCGCGCGTGTCGCCGTGCCACTGTACGTGCTCGGGTGCGAGCGGGACCACATCGCGCCGTGGCGAACGACCTACCGGACGACCCAGCTCGTCGGCGGAGAGCCGCGGTTCGTGCTGTCCTCGAGCGGCCACATCGCCGGCATGGTCAGCCCGCCTGGCAGCGGGAAGGGCTATTTCTGGCAGCGTGAGGAGATGCCTGCAGATCCCGAGGAATGGCTGCGCAGTGCCGAGCGGAAGGACGGGAGCTGGTGGGAGGACTGGTCGTCGTGGGCCTCCGCGCGCGCCGGTGAACGGGTCGCGCCGCCGGCGCTCCCGGACGGAGAGCCGGCGCCCGGACGCTACGTCCGCGGATGAAGGCAGGTCTCGAGCTCGGCCCCTCGCGTTGGGTGGAGGTCGACCAGGAACGAGTCGACCGGTTCGCGTCTGCGACGGAGGACTCGCAGTGGATCCACACGAACCGCGAACGAGCTGCTGCCGGCCCGTACGGCACGACGATCGCGCACGGATTCCTGACCCTTTCGCTCCTGCCCGAGCTCTGGTTCGAGGTCGCCGGTGACGGCGGCTATCACCTGACCGTCAACTACGGCGTCAATCGCGTTCGCTTTCCCGCGCCGGTGCCGGTCGGGAGTCGCGTACGAGCCCAGTTCCGTGTCGAGGAGGTCGAGGACGTCGACGGCGGCGCGCAGGCGCGGATCGCGGCGACCATCGAGCGCGAAGGCCGCGAGAAGCCCGTCTGCGTCGCCGAGCTCGTCTTTCGCTTCCTGAGTTGAGGGCGGCGCGCGTCAGGGGCCTTCATCCGGGGCTGCGCGGCCGGTCAAAGGGCAGCGCCGTTCCTGACCGATCTCGGCTGGACCGCAGCTAGCGCGGCCCGCCGCGGCGCCCCACGACCGCGGCGTCCGGCCGGCGCCAGGCCCCGACACTCAACTCGAAGCCATTGACGGTCGGCCGACTGTGGCGTCGGTAGGCGCTGTCGATCGCCCGGCGCACGAGTTCGGCGAGCGACAGCCCGGTGCGGCTTGCCTCGTCGCGGAGGAAGGCGTGTTGTCAGTCCGTGAGCGTGATCTGCGTCCGCCGGCTCATGTGATGGAGGTGTACACCTCCATCACCCCGCGAGATGTGACCGCTTCGGGCCGACACAGTCACAGATCGGCCCTGATTAGAGTCCCGGCCATGCTATTCACGACACGTCCGGAGCTGCGCGGCACCTTCGGGATGGTGGCCTCCACGCACTGGCTTGCCTCGGCGGCGGGCATGGCCGTCCTCGAGCGCGGGGGGAACGCGTTCGATGCCGCCGTCGCGACGGGGCTCGTGCTCCAGGTCGTCGAGCCGCACCTCAACGGCCCCGGCGGTGACCTGCCGGCGATCGTCTACTCGGCCGAGCACGACGACGTGCGTGTCCTGTGCGCGCAGGGTCCGGCTCCGCAAACGGCGACGATCGACCGCTTCCGCGAGCTCGGAATCGACCTGATACCCGGTACGGGGTTCCTGCCGGCCGTCGTCCCGGGCGCGTTCGACGGCTGGATGCTGATGCTGCGCGACCTCGGGACGATGCGCTTCGCCGAGGTCTCCGAGTACGCGATCGGGTTCGCGGAGCACGGCTTTCCGGTCGTGCCGAGGCTCAGCGGGACGATCGCGTCCGTCGAGGAGATGTTTCGAACCGAGTGGCTGTCCTCGGCGGAGGTCTTCCTGCCCGTACCCACCGCGGGGACACTCTTCCGGAACGCCGGTGTGGCGGCGACCTATCGACGGCTCGTCGAGGAGTCCAGCGGTGGGACCCGGGTGGCCGAGATCGAACGCGCTCGCGCGGCGTGGTACAGGGGCTTCGTCGCCGAGGCGATCGACGCCGTCGCCCGAACCGAGACGATGGACAGCTCGGGCCGGCCGCACTCCGGGTTCCTCACCGCCGACGATCTCGCCGGCTATGAGGCCCGGTGGGAAGAGCCGGTCTCCCTCGACTACCGAGGCCACACGGTCTTCAAGACCGGACCGTGGGGACAGGGCCCCGTCTTCCTCCAGCAACTCGCGCTCCTCGAGGGGTTCGAGCTCGCCGAGATGGGCGTCGCGAGCGCCGACCTCGTCCACACCGTCGTCGAATGCGCGAAGCTTGCGTTCGCGGACCGGGAGGCGTGGTACGGCGACCCTGACTTCGTCGAGGTTCCGCTCGACCTTCTCCTCAGCCGCGAGTACGCGGACGAACGGCGGGCCCTCGTCGGCGACGAGGCGTCGGTGGAGCTGCGACCGGGCGGGCCGGATCCGCGGCTCCCGACTCCACTTGCCGGCGAGTTCGCGGCTGGCGTCGGTGAGCCGACGCGCGCGAGCGGCGACACCGTTCACCTCGACGTCGTCGACCGCCACGGCAACATCGTCTCGGCGACACCGAGCGGCGGCTGGCTCTGGAGCTCGCCCGTCATCCCCGGCCTCGGCTTTCCGCTCGGGACGCGGGCCCAGATGTTCTGGCTCGAGGAGGGGCTGCCGAACTCGCTCGAACCGGGAAAGCGGCCCCGGACGACCCTCTCGCCCTCGCTCGCCTTCCGCGGCGGCGATCCCTACCTCGCGTTCGGGACGCCGGGCGGCGACCAGCAGGACCAGTGGGCGCTCGTCTTCTTCCTCCACCACGTCGACTTCGGGCTCGATCTGCAGGCGGCGATCGACGCCCCGAGCTTCCACACGAACCACTTCCCGAGCTCGTTCTATCCGCGCGACGCCCATCCGGGACAGATCGAGGTCGAGGGCCGCTTCGACGCCGGGATTGTCGACGACCTCGGCACCCGCGGCCACGAGGTCCACGTGGCCGGCGACTGGTCGCTCGGCCGCGTCAGCGCCGCGGGTCGCGAGGACGGCTTGCTGAAGGCGGCCGCGAACCCGCGCGGAATGCAGGGCTACGCCGTCGGCCGGTGACCGCGCGACAGCGTCGCGCACTCGAGGCGATCTGCGAGACGTTCTGCCCGGGCGCGCGTTCGGCCGGTGTTCCCGACACGCTGCTCGAGCTGGTACCGCTGTCAGATCGCGCCGGGCTCTTGCGGCTGCTCGCGCTCTGGGACCTGCCGTTCCTCCACGGACGTCGGCGACGGTTCAGCGCACTCGCGCCGCCTGACCGCGAGGACGTTCTCCGCTCGTGGCGGGACAGCCGGTTCACGGCGAAGCGCCGGGCGTTCCAGGGACTGCGGAAAGGAGCGACGATCGCGTACTACGGGACGGTCGGCGTGCCGGGGTACCCCGGGCCGCTCGGGGCATCCGAGGGACGGCCGCGCCGGATCGCGCCCGCGCGGCCCGAGCGACTCCTCGACTGCGACGTCTGCGTCGTCGGCTCCGGCGCCGGCGGCGGCGTCGCCGCGGCGGTGCTGGCCGCCGCAGGGCTCGACGTCGTCGTCCTCGAAGCCGGCCGCCACTACGAGGACTTGGACTTCGACGGCGACGAGCTCGCTGCGTACCGCCGTCTCTATCTCGATGCCGCCGCGCTGACGACCGACGACGGCGGCATCGGGCTGCTCGCCGGCTCGTGCCTCGGTGGGACGACGATGATCAACTACACCACCTCGTTCCGGACGCCGGACTCCGTGCGGGCGGAGTGGGGCGGGCCGTTCCTGTCGGCGGACTACGACCGGGCGCTCGACGTCGTCTGCGCACGGCTCAACGTCGGCACGGACGAGAACCGTCCTTCAGCGCGCGACGAGGCGATGGGCCGCGGGCTGCAGGCGCTCGGCTGGCACGTCGACGCGATGCCGCGGAACGTACGCGGCTGCGACCAGGGGCGGGTGTGCGGCTACTGCGGCTTCGGCTGTCCGCTCGGCGCGAAGCAGTCGACACTGCTCACCTGGCTCGACGACGCGCAGCGCGACGGCGCGCGGATCCTGGTCGAGACACGAGCGCAGCAAATCCTCACCGAGGGGGGCGCCGCCCGCGGGGTCGAGGCCGTGACAGCCTCAGGCGAAGTTGTGACTGTCCGTGCGCGCGCCGTCGCGCTCGCCTGCGGCGCCCTGCAGACGCCCGTCCTGCTCCGCCGTTCCGGCCTCGGGAACGAGCACGTCGGCCGCCACCTGCATCTCCATCCCGCGACCGGCGTCCTGGGCGTGTTCGCGGAAGAGATCCGGCCCTGGGAGGGGACGATGCAGGCGCTCTACTCGGACCGGCACAGCGACCTCGACGGCGCCGGCTACGGGCTCAAGTACGAGACCGCGCCGGTCCATCCGGGCCTGCTCGCGGCATTCTCGCCCTGGCCCGGCGCGACGGAGCACGCGGAATTGATGGCGCTCCTTCCCAGGGTGGCCGGCATCGGACTCCTGCTGCGCGATCGCAGCGAGGGAGAAGTGCGTCCGCGTCGCGACGGCTCGCCGCGCGTCCGCTATCGGCTCGGACAGAGGGATGTCGAACACGTGCGGGCCGGCCTCGACGGCGCCGCCCAGATCCTCGAAGCTGCCGGCGCGGAACGGATCTTCTCGTCTCATCAACGCCTCGTCTCGTACGAGCCCGGCCGCTCGACGCGAGAGAGCTTCGTCCGTGCCGCCGACGCCGTCGGGTACGGCCCGGGCCGCTGCGTCTTCTACGGCTTCCATCTGATGGGAACGGCGCGAATGGGCGATTCCCCTGCGACGTCCGCGTGTCGAGCGGATGGCGAGCTCTGGAACGTCCGGAACGCCGTGGTGGTTGACGGCTCGGTGTTCCCGAGCGCCTCCGGCGTCAATCCGATGATCACGATCCAGGCGATCGCGCACCTGAACGCGTCGGCTCTCGCGGCTCGGCTCGCATAGGGCGCCCTGCTTATACTGGAGCCATAGTCGCTGCCTGACCTCACCCGTCCGCTCCATCCGGCCGAGGCTAGGATCGCCTGATGGAGCCGCTTTACAAGCCGCAGGGCGTCGAGGAGCGCTGGCAGCGCACCTGGGAGGACGAGGGTCACTACGCGGCCGACGCCGAGGCGCCCGGCGAGCCGTTCGTGATCGCCCACCCGCCGCCGAACGTGACCGGCGAGCTGCACATGGGCCATGCGCTCCAGCTTGCGCTCGCGGACGCGATCGTCCGGATGAAGCGGATGCAGGGCTACAACACGCTGTTCCAACCCGGCTATGACCACGCGGGGATCTCGACGCAGGCGGCCGTCGAGAAGCACCTCGAAACGGAGGGCCGGACGCGCCAGGACCTCGGCCGCGACGCATTCGAGGAGTACGTCTGGGACTGGCTGCGCCGGTACGGGCGCACGATCATGAACCAGTTCCGCGCGATCGGCGCCTCGCTCGACTACCGCCGCGAACGGTTCACGCTGGACGACGACTACACGCGAGCGGTCATGCGCTTCTTCGTCCACCTGTACGAGCGCGGCTGGATCTACCGCGACAACCGGATCATCAACTGGTGCCCGTTCCACCAGAGCTCGCTCTCCGACCTGGAGCTCGACCACGTCGAGGTCGACGACGCGATGTCCACGATCCGCTACCCGTTCGCAGACGGCGAAGGCGGCATCGCGATCGCGACCGTCCGCCCGGCGACGATCCTCGCCGACGTCGCCGTGGCCGTCCATCCCGACGACGAGCGCTATCGCGATCTCGTCGGCAAGGAGGTGATCGTCCCCTACGTCGAGCGGTGTGTCCCGATCATCGCCGACGAGCGCGTGGACAAGGACTTCGGGACGGGCGCGCTGAAGGTGACCCCGGGGCACGACCCGACCGACTTCGAGATCGGACGTGCGCACGGGCTCCCGGAGCCGATGGTGATCGGCCCGGACGGCCGCATGAACGAGAACGCCGGCGATCTCGCCGGGCTGACGCAGGAGGAGGCCGACGAGCGCATCCTCGCCTGGTGCCGCGAGCGCGGACTGCTCGAGAACCGCGAGGCCTACCGGCATTCGATCGCGCTCTGCGAGCGGTGCGAGTCGCGGATCGAGCCGCTGATCTCGCTCCAGTGGTGGTGCCGGATGGACGTGCTCGGCCGCCCCGCCATCGACGTGCTCCGCGAGGGACGTGTCCGCTATCACCCGGAATCGCAGCACCGCTTCGCGATCGCCTCGCTCGAGACCGCTCCCGACTGGAACATCTCGCGTCAGATCTGGTGGGGGCACCGGCTCCCGGTCTGGTTCTGCGCGGACGGGCACCTCACGGTGACCGAGACCGAGCCCGAGGCCTGCGCCGAGTGCGGCTCGCCCGACCTGCGACGCAGCGACGAGGTGCTCGACACCTGGTTCTCGTCCGCCCTCTGGCCGTTCGCAACCCTCGGCTGGCCGGACGACACACCCGACCTGCGCAGGTTCTACCCCGGCGACCTGAACACAACGGCGCGCGAGATCATCCGCCTCTGGGAGAACCGGATGATCTTCTCCGGGCTCGAGCTGATGGGCGAGATTCCCTTCAAGGACGTGGTCATCCACGCGATGGTGCTCGCCGCGGACGGCCGGCGGATGTCGAAGAGCCTCGGCAACGGCGTCGCGCCCGACGAGATGATCGAGAAGCACGGCGCAGATGCGACGCGCTACGGCCTGCTGAAAATCTCCTCGACGCAGGACACGCGCTTCTCCGAGGGCGCGATCGATGAGGGCCGAAAGCTGGCGAACAAGCTCTGGAACGTGTCGCGCCTGATCCTTTCCAACACCTCCGGTGCCAGGCACCAGGCACGTCCACAGGAGACGGTGGAGCGCTGGATCCTCGCGCGGATCGACCAGGCGCGGACCGAGGTCGAGGAGCGGCTCGGCGCATTCGACTTCGCCGGCGCCGTGAACCTCCTCTACCACCTCACCTTCGACGACTTCTGCGACTGGTACGCCGAAGCGATCAAGCCGCGCCTCTACGACGGCGACGAGGACGCGCAGGCGACGGCGCTCGAGGCGCTCGGGCGCCTGCTCAAGCTCCTGCACCCCGTGCTGCCGCACGTGACGGAGGAGATCTGGTCGCACCTCCCGGACCGCGACGCGCGGCTGATCGTCTCGTCCTGGCCGGAGCCGGATCCGTCCTATGCGGCCGACGCTGCGGCCCTCGAGGCCGTCCAGGACGCTGCGGAGATCTTCCGGCGCAGCGGCGCCCGCGTCGGGCTCGACGGCGAGCAGGCCCGGATCTTCGAGGCGGTCGTGAAGCCCGAGCGGCAGAAGGCCAACGGGAACGCCGCCGCCGAGATCGAGCGACTCCGGAAGGAGATCGCCCGGGCCGAGGGCATGCTGGCGAACGAGCGCTTCATCCAGAACGCGCCCGACCATGTCGTCGCGGCGGAGCGGGAGAAGCTGGAGCGGTACCGCCGTGAGCTCGACGCTCTCTCCGGCTGAGGCCTGGGTCGAGTCCCTCTCGCCCTGGCCTGAGGAGTTCGGCCTCGACCGGATCCGGCGGCTCCTGCGTGACCTCGGCGACCCGCAGCGGCGCTACCCCGCGATCCACGTCGTCGGCTCGAACGGCAAGGGGACGATGACGCGGACGATCGAGGAGCTGCTCGCCGGCGAAGGTCTCAGAGTGGGCGCGTACCTGTCACCGCACGTACGCGCGTGGTCGGAGCGGATCCGCGTGGGCGGGAACGAGGCGGACTTCGACCGCGCGGTCGAGCGGGTGAGGCCGTACGCGGAAGGAGCGACACAATTCGAGGTCTTGACGGCGGCGGCGCTGGCGGAGTTCGCCGAGGTACGCGTCGACGCCGCGGTCGTCGAGGCCGGCCTCGGCGGCCGCTTCGACGCGACGAACGTCCTCGACGCCCGCGTCGTCGTGCTCACGAACGTCTCGCTCGAGCACACGGACGTCCTCGGCGACCTGCGCGAGGCGATTGCGGAGGAGAAGCTCGCGGTCGTGAAGCCGGGCGCCGTCGTCGTCCTCGGCGAGCCGGAGTGGGCTCCGCTCCTCCCCGACAACGCGGTGATCGCCGGCGGCGCCCGTGAGGCGGCCTCGGCCTTCCTCGGCCGCGCTGTCGAGCGCGAGGTCGCCGTTGCGCTTCCCGGCCGGCTCGAGCGGCGCGGCGACCATCTCTGGGACGGCGCCCACAACCTCGCCGGCGTCGAGTGGCTGCTCGAGCGGCTCCCGCGGCGCGACTACGTCCTCTGCGTCTCGATCCTGGCCGACAAGGACGTGGACGCGATGCTCGAGCGGCTTGGCGCAGCCGGTCGTTCGCTGATCGCGACCCGTTCCTCCAATCCGCGTGCGCTCGACGAGAAGGAACTCGCCCGCCGCGCCGAACCGTACTTCGAGTATGTCGAATCGGACCCCGATCCTGTCCTGGCTCTACGGCGAGCCCGCCAGCTCGGCCCCGTCCTCGCGACGGGCTCCCTCTATCTTCTTGCCGACCTCTCCAAGGCGGAGTACAACCAGGCGTAGGATGGCCGGCGCGGGGGACAGGCTCACGGTGTTCGCGTTCGCCGCGTTCGTCCTGGTGGCGATCGTCGGGCTCGCGTTTGCCGCGGGGTACTTGATCGGAAGGATTCTCCTGTGATCGTCGCCGGCACGTTCAGCGGGCTCCACGACTTCTTCGACTCCGGGACGTGGCTCGTGATCCGGAACCTGCTGCTCTTCGTCGTCGTGTTGTTCTGGCTGAGCACGGTCTACTGGGTCTACAAGGACGCTCGGCGGCGCGTCGAGGACCCGTGGCTGATGTGGACGGCGGTGGCGCTCGGCCTCATCCCGTTCGTGGGCCCGCTGATCTACATGCTCTTCCGGCCACCGGAGTACCTGGAGGACGTTCGCGAGCGCGAGCTCGAGATCAAGGCGATGGAGGAGCGGCTGTCGCGCCGCGATCTCCACTGCCCGGTCTGCCGCGCCGAGGTGGGGCCGGACTATCTCGTCTGCCCGGTCTGCACGACGAAGCTCAAGCAGGCGTGCGTCAACTGCAAGGCGCCGCTCGAGGCGCTCTGGCAGGTGTGCCCGTACTGCGAGACGCCCGTCGAGCCCGCTACGGTGGGCGACTTCCCGACCTTGCAGACGCCGCGCAGGCGTCGAAGCCGCCGCGAATAGACTCCGCCGCGGTGGCGGTCGAGCGAACTCTGGTCCTGATCAAGCCGGATGCCGTCGAGCGGCGGCTGGCCGGCGAGATCCTGGGGCGGATCGAGCGGCGCGGGTTCGAGGTGCGCGCGGCGAAGCTGATGCGGGTCTCGCGCGACCTCGGCGAGCGGCACTACGCCGAGCATCGCGAGAAACCCTTCTTCGGGGAGCTCGTCGAGTTCATCACGTCGGCGGCGACGTGGGCGCTCGTCGTCGAGGGCGAGGGCGCGATCGCCACGCTGCGGAAGACGATCGGCGCCACGAATCCTGCAGACGCGGAGCCCGGGTCGATCCGGGGAGACCTGGCGACGGCGATGCCGGACAATCTCGTCCATGGTTCGGACTCGCCGGAATCCGCCGAGCGCGAGATCGCGCTCTGGTTCTCGGACGATGACCTCGTCTGACCTGCCGGACTACGCGGTCGTCAACCGCGAGAACTGGACGAGGGCGAATGCGGAGTACACCGACGCGCGCGCACACGACGCCTGGGCAAAGGAGGAGATCGACTGGGGCGTCTGGGCGATTCCGGAGTCCGATGTGCGCGGGCTGCCAGAACTCGACGGCAAGGACGTGATCGAGCTTGGTTGCGGAACTGCCTACTTCGGCGCTTGGCTCAAGCGCCATGGTGCACGCCGCGTCGTCGGGGTCGACGTGACGCCTGCGCAACTCGAGACCGCCCGCCGCATGGACGCGGAGTTTGGATTCGGGCTCGAGCTGATCGAGGCGAACGCGGAGAGCGTTCCTCTACCGGATGCGTCGTTCGATCTCGTCGTATCGGAGTACGGCGCCTCGATCTGGTGCGATCCTGACAAGTGGATTCCCGAGGCCGCCCGGCTCCTTCGGCCGGACGGCCAGCTGATCTTTCTCCGGAACTCGACCCTTGCGGTGCTGTGCATGACCGACGAGGGCCCGCCGTCCGAGACGTTGCAGCGTCCGCAGCGCGGGTTGCGCCGCCTTGAATGGACGGAACCTCATCCCGAAATCGAGTTTCAGCTCGGTCACGGAGATTGGGTGCGAGTCCTCCGCGCAAACGGCTTCGAGATCGAAGACCTGATCGAGCTGTTCGCGCCGGAGGGTGCCGAGGATCACGAGTTTTACGCGTCCTCCTCGGAGTGGGCCAAGAAGTGGCCAGCGGAGGAGATCTGGCGGGCGCGGAAGCGTGGCTGACGCGACGCCTGCTCCGCCGCTGTTGCTCGCGTCGACGTCGCCGCAGCGGCGCGCGATCCTCGAGCAGCTGGGCCTGCCGTTCGACGCCGTCGAGCCGCGCTACGAGGAGGAGACACCGGAGCAGGGGGACGCGGTCCAGCTGGTCAGGGACCACGCGCGCGCGAAGGCGCGATCGGTTGCGGACGGGGCCGGCGACCGGCCGGTGCTCGGCGTCGACACCGCCGTTGTCCTCGGCGGCCGCATCTTCGGCAAGCCTGCGGACGCCACCGAGGCCGAGGCGATGCTGGAGAAGCTGGGCGGCAGGACGCACGTCGTCGTGTCCGGGCTGTGCCTCCTCACTCCCGCATGGGAGGTCGTCGAGCACGAGGCGACCCGCGTCACCTTTCGCGCCCTGACGCCGCGAGACCTGGCCTCGTACATCGCGACGGGCGAGTGGCAGGGGCGAGCCGGCTCCTATGCCATCCAGGGCCGCGGGGCGGGCCTCGTCCGCCGCGTCGACGGCGACTACCTGAACGTCGTCGGCCTGCCGTCCGCGCTCCTCGTCCGGCTCCTGGCCGACCGCTTCGCCGGCACCTACGGCATCGGCTAACGCGCACGCCGGCCGAAGAGGCGCAGGACGAGTCGCTCCGTCAGGTCGCGGAGATCGTCCGCCACACGCGCAGCGACGTTCCGTGGGCGTCCGAGTGGGTCAGGCACCTCCGGTAGCTTCGCCTGCCGTGGATCGCTCGGCCGCTCCGCGGCGGCGGCGGCTATCGTCGCGCGCGCCGCAGCGGGAACGTCATCATCCCCCGGTACCGCGGGCAGCCGCTCGAGCACCTGCACGAGCTCGGGGAGGGTGAACGTCCGCTCGAGCGGTGCCTTCGCCGCGATCACCGCATGGGCGATGTGCGCGCGCTCGAATCCGATCACGAGATCGACGCCGGACAAGTCCACTCCGGCGAGCGCGGTGGCTCTGTGGCCGGAAAGGTCGAGCCCGAACCGCCTCGCCTCCTCCAGCGCCTCGGGGAGCACGGGGATCGGGCTGATGTCGAGCTGGCCGAACGAGCGTACGTGCACGGGTAGGCCCTCGACCGAGCGCCGAAGGAGGTACTCGACGATCGGGCTCCGGAAGCGGTTCCCGGTGCACATGACGACGATCTCGAAGAGGTTCGCGGCAGTCATCGCACCCGCGTCGCGAGCTTAACCGCGGCGTTCCGCGAACTTCTCGCTCTCGCTCGACCTGAAGATCCTCGTGATGACGCTGGGGGCGCTCCTGCCGTCGTTCCGCGGCGGCGAGTAACGCGCGTCGATCGCCGGTCCGCGCCGGGCGGGCGACGCGTAAGGACTCTGTGAAGGGGCATGACACAGGTTCCGGCCGCTGGGCTACGATGAGCGTCCAGCCAGGGAAAGGGACAGTTTGTTCGAACGCTTTACCGAACGGGCCCGGCAAGTTGTCGTCCTCGCCCAGGATGAGGCGAGGGCGCTCAAGCACAACTACATCGGCACCGAGCACATCCTGCTCGGCCTGCTCCGCGAAGAGGAAGGGCTCGCCGCCCGCGTCCTCGAGTCCCTCGACATCACGGTCGAGGAGGTGCGCGCCCAGGTCGCGCGCATCGTGGGGCAGGGCGACGAGGTCACCACCGGCCAGATCCCGTTCACCCCGCGCGCGAAGAAGGTGCTGGAGCTCGCGCTGCGCGAAGCGCTCTCCCTCGGCCACAACTACATCGGCACCGAGCACATCCTGCTCGGCCTCGTCCGCGAGAACGAGGGCGTCGCCGCGCGGATCCTGCTCGACTTCGACGCCGACGCGGACAAGATCCGCAACGAGATCATCCGCATGCTCTCCGGCCCGGGCCGCCGCCAGCAGGGCGGAGGCGGGGCACCCGGGGAGAAGGCCAAGAGCTCGAAGCTGCTCGACCAGTTCGGGCGCAACCTGACGAAGCAGGCCTCCGAGGGGAAGCTCGACCCGGTCGTCGGCCGCCAGACGGAGATCGAGCGCGTGATGCAGATCCTGTCGCGCCGCACGAAGAACAACCCCGTCCTGATCGGCGAGCCCGGGGTGGGCAAGACCGCCGTCGTCGAGGGACTGGCCGCGCGGATCAGCTCGAACCAGGTGCCGGAGCTTCTGAAGAACAAGCAGATCTACACGCTCGACCTCGCGGCGCTGGTCGCCGGCTCGAAGTACCGAGGCGAGTTCGAGGAGCGCCTGAAGAAGGTGATGAAGGAGATCACCCAGCGCGGCGACATCATCCTGTTCATCGACGAGCTCCACAACCTCGTCGGCGCCGGCGCCGCCGAAGGCGCGATCGACGCGGCCTCGATCCTGAAGCCGGCCCTCGCCCGCGGCGAGCTGCAGACGATCGGCGCGACGACGCTCGACGAGTACCGGAAGTACCTGGAGCGCGACGCCGCGCTCGAGCGCCGCTTCCAGCAGATCCGCGTCGATGAGCCCACCGTGGACGACACCGTCCAGATCCTGCGCGGCCTCCGCGACCGCTACGAGGCACACCACCGCTGCCGGATCACGGACGAGGCGCTCCACGCGGCCGCCTCGCTGGCCGACCGCTACATCCAGGACCGGCATCTCCCCGACAAGGCGATCGACCTGATCGACGAGGCGGGGTCGCGCATGCGCATCCGCTCGATGAGCGCGCCGCCGCGCTACCGCGAGCTCGAGGAGGAGATCGAGAAGGTCCGCAAGGACAAGGAAGAGTCGATCGAGAACCAGGAGTTCGAGAAGGCCGCGTCTCTCCGCGACAAGGAGCGCAAGCTCACGCAGAAGAAGCGCGAGCTCGAGGAGAACTGGCGCCAGAACGAGGCCGAGACCGAGCAGCCCGAGGTCGGCGAGGAGGAGATCGCGGACATCGTCTCGATGTGGACGGGCATTCCGGTCTTCAAGCTGACCGAGGCCGAGTCGGCCCGTCTCGTCCGGATGGAGGACGAGCTGCACAAGCGCGTGATCGGCCAGGAGGAAGCGATCGCGGCCGTCTCCAAGGCGATCCGCCGCGCACGCGCGGGCATCAAGGACCCGAAGCGCCCGACCGGCTCGTTCATCTTCCTCGGTCCGTCAGGCGTCGGGAAGACGGAGCTGGCGCGGACGCTGGCCGAGTTCCTGTTCGGCGACGAGGACGCGATGATCCAGGTCGACATGTCGGAGTACATGGAGAAGCACTCCGTGTCCCGGCTGGTCGGGTCGCCCCCGGGCTACATCGGCTACGACGAGGGCGGCCAGCTCACCGAGGCAGTGCGCCGCAAGCCGTACTCGGTGCTCCTGCTCGACGAGATCGAGAAGGCCCACCCGGACGTCTTCAACATCCTGCTCCAGATCCTGGAGGAGGGGAAGCTGACCGACGCTCAGGGGCGCCGCGTCGACTTCCGGAACACGATCGTGATCATGACGTCGAACATCGGCGCCGGGCAGATCTCCAAGAACGTCGGCCTCGGCTTCTCGATCGGCGACGAGAGCGGCCTCAGCTACGACGACATGAAGAACCGCGTCATGTCCGAGCTGAAGAAGGTCTTCCGCCCGGAGCTGCTCAACCGCATCGACGAGATCATCGTCTTCCACAAGCTGACGAAGGAAGAGATCACGACGATCGTTGATCTCCAGATGAAGCGCGTGCGCGAGCAGATGGCGACGCACGACGTGGTGATCGAGCTCACGGACGAGGCGAAGGACCTGCTCGTCGAGCAGGGCTACGACCCGGCCATGGGCGCCAGGCCGCTGCGCCGGGCGATCCAGCGGGTGATCGAGGATCCGCTCGCCGACTTCGTGCTCGGCCGGTCGCTCGAGCCCGGCTCGACCATCCTCGTCGGCCGCAAGCGGAACGAGGACGGCGATCCGACCCCCGAAGTCGACATCACGGTCATCCCGGGCGAGGTCACGCCCGAGAAGGTCACGGTGCCGCCGGAGGAGCCGACCGACTCGGCCGAGCCGGACGAATCCGAACCCGAGCCCGTCGAGTAGCGCTGCACTAGCGACACAGATTCGGCACTAGCGGCGTCCAGGCCGGGTGCCAGAATCGCTCGGTGGCCAAGACCGCTGCCGTCAGCTATGCGTGCACCGAGTGCGGCTACTCCGCCGGCCGCTGGCTCGGGAAATGCCCGGCCTGCGGTGAGTTCGGGACGTTGGTCGAGGACGTCCTCTCCGGCGGCGCCGAGGCGAAGGCACCGCCGAAGCCGCTGCTCCGCCTCGCCGACGTCCAGGCCGACGAGGCCGAGCGAATCCCGACAGGCGTGGCCGAGCTCGACCGGGTGCTCGGCGGCGGGCTCGTCCCCGCGTCGCTCGTGCTGGTCGGCGGCGAGCCCGGAGTAGGCAAGTCGACGCTGCTCCTGATGGCGCTAGGCTCAATGAGCAGGAACAGGAGGGTGCTCCTCGTAACGGGTGAGGAGTCCCCTGCCCAAGTTAGCCTCCGGGCCGCCCGACTGGGCGGCGCGGAGGCAGTCGAGATCCTCGCCGAGACCGAGCTCGACGCCGTCTGCGCCACGCTCGAGACGGAGCGGCCGGATGTCTGCGTGATCGACTCGGTGCAGACGCTCTATTCGGCCGACGTCGGCTCGGCGCCCGGCTCCGTCGCGCAGGTGCGCGAGGCCGCCTCGCGTCTCCTGCGGACGGCGAAGGAGCTCGGCGTCGCCACGATCCTCGTCGGCCACGTCACCAAGGACGGCTCCGTCGCGGGCCCGCGCGTGCTCGAGCACCTCGTCGATTGCGTCCTCCAGTTCGAGGGCGATCGCTACCACGCCCACCGCGTCCTGCGTGCGGCCAAGAACCGCTTCGGCTCCACGAACGAGCTCGGCGTGTTCGAGATGACGGGCTCGGGGCTCGTCGGCGTCCCCGATCCCTCGGAGGTGTTCGGTCGGCGCAGCGGCCTCGAGGTCGGCGCCGCCGTCGCCTGCGCGCTCGAGGGGACGAGGCCGATCCTCCTGGAGATTCAGGCGCTCGTCGCCCCGACCGACCTCGCGATGCCGCGCCGCGTCGCCACCGGCGTCGACCCGAAGCGGCTCGCGATGATCGTCGCCGTGCTCGGCCGCCACGCGCGCGTCGCGCTCGGCAACGCGGACGTCTTCGTGAACGTCGCCGGCGGCGTGCGCATCGACGAGCCGGGCGCCGACCTCGCCGTCGCGCTGGCGATTGCGTCCGCCGCGAAAGGCGTGCCTGTCCGTGAAGGCCACGCCGCCTTCGGCGAAATCGGGCTCACCGGGAGCCTACGCGCCGCCGCCCAAGCGGAGCGCCGGATCGAGGAGTGCGCGAAGCTCGGGCTCGCCGCGGTCGTCGCGCCTCTCGGGACACCGCCGGCACGTGGCAAACTGGACGTCCTCGAAGCCGACACCCTCCGGAAGGCGATCGCGGCCGCACTCGATGCACACCGAACCGAGCAGCAGCAGCCCGAGTAGGGAGAAGCGGGAGGCGCAGAGCGCTCTCGGCTTCACGCGCACGCCCTCCGAGGACGATCCGCGCCGGGATCCGCAACTGCTCGAGGCACTCGCGCGGATCGCGCCGGGCACCGAGCTCCGGCAGGCGATCGACGACATCATCCGCTCGCGCGAGGGCGCGCTGATCGTCATCGGCGATCCCGAGGCGCTGTCGTTCCTCTATTCCGGAGGCCTCCGGCTCGACCAGCCGTTCACGCCCCAGTTCCTCTACGAGCTGGCGAAGATGGACGGCGCGATCGTGGTCGACCCGAAGATCACGAAGCTCGCCTACGCGAACGTGCAGCTGATGCCCGACCCGACGATCGCGTCGAACGAGACGGGGACTCGGCACCGCACCGCCGAGCGCGTCGCGAAGCAGACGGGTGCGCTCGTGGTCTCGATCTCGCAGCAGCGCTCGACCATCTCCGTCTACGCCGGCCCGACGCGCTACCAGCTCGATCCCGTCGCGGACGTGCTCGCGAAGACGAACCAGGCGCTCGCGACGCTCGAGACGTACCGGCAGCGGCTCGAGCAGGTCCTGACCCGCCTCACCGCGCTCGAGTTCCAGAACGCCGTCGTCCTCGACGATGTGCTCGTCGTCCTCCAGCGCGCGGAGATGACCACGCGCATGGCCGCCGAGATCGAGCGGGACTGCGTCGAGCTCGGAACGGAGGGCCGGCTGATTCGGATGCAGCTGCAGGAGCTGATCGGAGACGTGCCGGCCGAGCGCATGGCCGTGGTCTACGACTACCACGTCGACGGCACGGGCCCGCGCTCGGCGCTCGCGCTGGAGGCGCTCCACTCTCTCCCGTATCGGCAGCTGCTCGAGTTCGAGCGGCTCGCCGAGCTGCTCGGCCACCCGCGCGACGTCAACCCGCTCGACTACTCCGTCTCGCCGCGCGGCTTCCGCGTGCTCTCCCACATCCCGCGCATCCCGGAGGGCGTGATCAGGAAGGTGGTCACCGACCTCGGCGACCTCGAGTCGATCGTCCGTGCCTCGCAGCGGGATCTCGAGGCGGTGGGCGGGGTCGGTGCGGTGCGTGCGCGAGAGATCCGGGAAGGGCTCCGCAGGCTGCAAGAGCACAACCTTGTCGATCGGTACCTGCAGCTCTGACGAGGGCGAAAGGGCTGGCCGGCGCCTTCGCGGCGTTCGGACTTTTCTGGGGCGCGTGGGCGGCGAGCCTACCGGGGATCCAGGACTCGACCGGAGCGAGCGAAGCGCAGCTCGGTCTGGCTCTCCTCTTTGTGGCGCTTGCCGCCTTGCCCTCGATGCTCGTCGCGGGACGCCTGGCCGACAAGGTCGGCGCTCGTCTCGTGCCGATCATGCTCGTCGCGTTCGGTGCGGCTGCCGCTCTGCCGGGATTCGCGCGATCCGTTCCATCCCTCGTGGCGTTCCTAGCGCTTGTCGGGCTGGCCACCGGCGCCCTCGACATCGCGATCAATGCGCATGCCTCAGCGCTCGAGGCGGCCTCTCGGGTCCGAGTCATGGACGGCCTGCACGCCGCATTCTCAGCCGGTGTCGTCGTCGGCGGCGTCGGCGCAGGCCTGCTGCGCAAGGGAGGCGTGCACCCGTCGTGGATCCTGTTCGGCGTCGGGCTGGTGATCGCCTCGACGGCGACGGCGAACCTCGATCGGTCCGCGCCGCGAGCTTCCGGGCGCGGGCGAGCCCGCCTCGGTCGCCCGCTGGTCATGATCGGCGTCGTCCTTGCGCTGGCGTTCGTGGTCGAGAGCGGCCTCGAGGGCTGGAGCGCACTCTTCCTGGAGCGGACCCTGGACACGAGTCCGGCCGTGAGCGGCCTGGGGCCCGGCATGTTCGCCGCCGCCATGGCGACGGGACGGCTCCTCGCGCAGAAAGTCGAGCGCTCGTCCGTGGCCGGACGGATGCTCCTCGCAGGCCTCGCCGCCGCGGGCGGACTCGTGCTGGCGGCGACCGCCCAGCACGCCGCCCTGGCGCTGGCGGGCTTCGCGATCGCCGGCGGCGGCCTGGCGCTCTCGGCTCCGACACTGTTCGGCGCCGCCGGCCGGATCGGGGGCGAGGGCAGCCGCGGCGCCGCCGTCTCTACCGTCGCGATCCTGGGCTATCTCGGCTTCCTGGCCGGGCCGCCCCTGATCGGAGTTGTTTCGGGAGCGTCGAGCCTCCGTGGTGGATTCCTCTTCCTGTGCGCGGTGTCCGTCGTCTTGGCCGCCTGCGCGCCGATGCTTCGGCGCATCACCGGCGAAACCGGCGGTTAGCAGGGGTTTTTGCCCAGAACTCCAAAAAGTGGCCATTTCCAGCGGGTTTTGGTACACTGTCGGTTCCCCGCCGGCGGTTTGCCCGCCGGCGTTTCGCGGTCAACAGAAGTCGGAAAGGGGCGGGCTTGTACAAAGTCGGCGACAAAGTGGTGTATCCACACCACGGGGCAGGCACGGTCGTAAAAAAGGAAAAGCGCGAGGTGCTCGGGGAGAAGCGCGAGTACCTGACGATCAAGATCCTGCACAACGACATGACGGTCAACGTCCCGGCGGAGAACGCCGAGAAGGTTGGACTCCGCAAGGTAATCGGCGAGGACATGGTCAAGGTCGTCGTCAAGGCACTTACGGGTGGCGGCACGCAGATGCCGAAGAACTGGAACCGCCGCTTCAAGCACAACCGCGACAAGATGAAGACCGGCGACATCCTCGAGCTCGCCGAGGTCGTCCGGAACCTCTCGCTGCGCGACAGCGAGAAGGGGCTCTCGACGGGCGAGAAGCAGATGTTCGTCAAGGCGAAGAAGATCCTGGCCAGCGAGCTCATGTACGCGAAGGACATGGACGAGGACGAGGCGGCCGAATGGCTCGACGAGGTTCTCGCCGGCGTCGGCTCGAACGGCACCAAGAAGAAGGCGCTTTCCGCCGTAGGCGGAAAGCGCTAGCTAGACATTCCCGGCTCAGCCGGGAATGTCTGGGCCGTCCTCGCTGCCGCCGGTAGTGGGGAACGGCTAGGCGCCGACCGCCCGAAGGCGTTCGTCCGCCTCGGTGACCGGCCCCTGCTGGCCGAGAGCCTGGAGCGGCTCGAGGCCTCCGAGTGGATCGAGGCGATCGTGATCGCGGCTCCGCCGGATTGGGAGGAGCCGGCGATCCTGCTCGCCGAGGAGCTCGGCTGCGGAAAGGTGAACGCGTGCGTGACCGGGGGGGCGACCAGGGGCGAGTCGGTGCGGCTCGCGCTCGTCGAGGTCCCGGACGAGGCGGCTGTCGTCGTCGTCCACGACGCGGCTCGCCCGCTCGTCCAGAACGACGTGGTCGAGCGTGTGCTCGCTCCGCTCGGCGAGGGCTGGGATGGAGCGGTGCCCGCGCTTCCGCTTGCGGACACGATCAAGCGGGTCCGGGGAGACGAGGTCGTGGAGACGCTCGATCGCTCGGAGCTCCGCGCCGTTCAGACGCCGCAGGCGTTCGTCGCGACGGTGCTCCGCGAGGCCTACTCCGCGGGGCCGGTGGACGCGAGCGACTGCGCCTCACTGGTCGAGGCCCGGGGTGGCCGCGTGAAGGTCGTCGCCGGCGATCCGCGGCTGATCAAGGTCACCGACGCCGCCGACCTCGAGCGCGTGGCGGCATTCCTGTGATTGCCGACTACCACATGCACCTCCGCGACGACCACGGGCAGATCGCGCACACGGCCGACGCGATCGAGCCGTTCGTCGAGACCGCTCGCGCGGTCGGTGTCGACGAGATCGGGTTCAGCGAGCACGTCTACTACTTCCGGCAGACACGGGCGTTATGGCATGTCCCGTACCACACCGAGCGCTGCGTCTACGACATCGAGGCCTACGTAGGTGCCGTGCTCGAGGCGAAGCGGCACGGCCTGCCGGTCAAGCTGGGCCTCGAGGTCGACTACGAGCCTGGGCGCGAGGAGGAGACGCGCGAGCTCCTGGCGCCTTACCCCTGGGACTATCTGCTGGGCTCGATCCACTTCCTCGATGGTTTGGGCGTTGACGGCGAGCCGCGATTGATCGACGCCGTCGGCGTCGAGCCCGCCTGGCGGCGGTACTTCGACGCGCTCCGTGCGGCGGCCCGAAGCGGGCTCTTCGATTCGTTGTCCCACCCGGACCTGGTCAAGATCTGCGGCAACCGTCCCGCGCGCGAGCTCGAGGAAGAGCTGCACGAACAGGCGGCCGAGGCGATCGCAGCGGCCGGCGCGTGCGTCGAGGTCTCGACGGCAGGCCTGCGGAAGCCCGTTGGCGAGCTCTATCCGGACCCGCACTTCCTGGAGCTCTGTCACCGGCACGGCGTCCCGGTCACGATCGCGTCCGACGCGCATCAGCCGACTCTCGTGGGACGCGACTTCGGCCGTGCGCGCGAGCTGTTGCGCTCGGCGGGCTACGACACAATCACGCTCTTCGAGCAGCGGCGGGCGCGGCAGGTGCCGTTCGATGACTGAGCTCCGGGTCGGGCTCGGCGTAGACGCGCATGCGTTCGCGGACGGCGTCCCGCTCGTGCTCGGCGGCGTCGTGTTCGACCATCCGCGCGGCCTAGCCGGTCACTCCGACGGCGACGTGGTCGTGCATGCGCTGATCGACGCCGTGCTCGGCGCCGCAGGTCTCGGCGACATCGGCTCGCTCTTCCCCTCGGACGGGAGCACTCATGAGGGAGTCCACTCGCTCGAGCTGCTGCGGGATGCGTACGCGCAGGTGCGCGCCGAAGGCTGGCAGCTCGTCAACGCGGACTGCATCCTGATCGGTCAGGAACCTCGGATCGCCGAGCGGCGCGGAGAGATGGAGGCCTTGCTGGGCGAGCTCCTCGACGGGCCGGTCTCGGTGCGCGCGACGACGACCGATCGGCTCGGATTCACCGGCCGCCGTGAGGGATTGGCGGCCCAGGCGGTCGCGTTGCTGAGCCGCTGATAGAGGGTCGTTATCCTCCGACCGTGCACGACCAGCAGGCCGATATTCCGGAGGTCTTCGTGCAGCGCGACGAGGTCACGGTGATGTTCAAGCGCGTCGTGGACGAGCCGGCGGCGATCGGTCGCGGCTGGGCCGAGCTGGAGGAGGCGGTTGGTTCGCTGCACGGCCGGAAGTTCTACGGCGCGTTCGATGCAGCGGCTCGCGAGTATCGCGTGTGCGTCGAGATCCGCGACAACGACGATCCTGACGCGCTAGGGCTGGAGCTTGGGAAGCTTCCGGGCGGCCGGTATCTGCGCGTGCGTCTTCGCGGAGAGCCACCCGCCGTCTACGACCTGATCGGGCCCACCTTCGAGAAGCTGGCGGGCCGCGCCGACTCCGACCCGAGCCGTCCCGGCATCGAGTTCTACCGTCGACGCGACGTGATCGACCTGCTGCAGCCGGTCGCTTGATCTAGGAGGCTCTGGCCTAGCGGTCGCGGCGGCCTTCGCGCTGCATCCGCTCGAGCTTCCTTCGCATCTGCCGGTTCTGCGGCATCTGCTCGGTGTAGCCCTGTTCCTGCGCGGCGTCCATGTACGCGCGGCGCTCGGCCGGCGTCAGGCTCCCGATCGCGCTCTGCGCTCGCTTCGGATCGCGCGTGGCGCCGAGCCGCTCCATCTTCTTGATCGCGCTCGCGAGATCCGGGTTCTGGCGCTCGAGCGCCGCCGTCGAGGCCTTCTGGATCCCGCGCTTCAGGAACGGCACCTTCGCGATCCCCTGCACGATGGGGCGCAGATACTTCCCGCCCTTGATCCGCCCGAGGAGGGCGAAGACGCCAAGCAGGACCAGCAGCACGCCGAGAACGTAGAGTGGCAGGAGATAGAGCCAGATCGACGAGGTCACGACCCCGGGATCGTAGCGGCCGGACGGGGCAGGCCCGTCCGGCCGCACGACGCGTTACGTGACGGGGCAGCGGAAGTCGCGGTCGGGAAGCCGTGTGACCGAGACGTCGCCGCGAGCCTCAGCCGCGAACACGGCATCGTCCGAGGTGAGCAGATACGGCGTCACGCCTGGCTTGAACGTCACCGCGTGGAGCCCAGCTGCCGCCGTGATAGGGACCGTCGCCGGGTGCAACGCCGGCGATCCCAAGCTGGCCGGAGGCGCCGTTCGTGACCGAGTAGAACGGATCTGTTCCGGTGCCCGGGGCGATCGGCGACGGCGTGACGACCGTGCCGACGACGTCGCCGTCGTGGAAGAGCGAGCCCTTTCCGGTCGTGGCCGTGGCGGGCACGACCACAGCGAGCGCGACCGCGCCGAGGGCAGTGAGCAGAGCGAGCCTGCGAGCCATGAAGCCTCCTTCGAGATCGACGGATCCGACGAGCTCGAAGCTAGAAGGCGTTTCTGAACAGTCGCGGTCGCCAGCCTTAAATCGATCTTAAGCCGAGGCCGGGAGCGTGAACGAGACGCGTGCACCGCCGCCGGCGCGATTCTCCGCCCAGATCCGGCCGCCCTGCGCCTCGATGAGGCCCTGGGCGATCGCCAGCCCGAGCCCCGCGCCGCCGTTGCTGCCGCGGGCCTGGTCGGCGCGCCAGAAGGGCTCGAACGCGCGGCCTTCCGCGTCGGGAGGGAGGCCCTCGCCTGTGTCCTCGACGCTCACTTGGACCTCGCCGCCCTCCGGCTCCACGACGACCGCGACTGCCCCGTCCGAGGGGGTGTGGCGCAGAGCGTTCGTCAGCAGGTTGAACAGGACGCGCTCGACCTGCTGCGGCGCGCAGTGAACGGGCGGGACAGCGGCGGCGATCCGCGTCTCGAGCCGGATTCCGCGCGCCCGCGCCTCCGCCTCCAGACCGCGGACGCAGGACTCGATCATCCCCGTAAGCGGCTCGGCACGAAGCTGCAGCGTCAGGACTCCGGCGTCGATCCGGGCGAGCTCGAAGAGGTCTTCGACGAGTCCGCTGAGCCGGCCGATCTGCTCCTGAATCGCCGGCAGGTATTCGGCCGGTTCGACGAGGCCGTCCTCAAGCGCCTCGAGCATCGCGCGGAGCGAGGCGACCGGCGTTCGGAGGTCGTGACTGGCCCAGGCAACGAGCTGACGGCGCGCGTCGAAGAGCCGCTCGACGCTCTCGGCCATCTCGTTGGTCGTCCGGGCGAGCTCCTCGAGCTCACGGGGGCCGGTCACGACGGCGCGCGCCGAAAGGTCGCCACTTGCGATTCTGCGCGAGGTCCGCTGGAGGCCGCGGAGCCGCTCGGAGATCGACCATGCGAGCGCGAGGGCGGCGCCGACGGCGGCGGTCGCAGATGCCGAGGCGACGGCCAGGATCTTGACGTCGGCATCCATGTGGAACATGACCCAGCCCGAGAGCAGCACGGCCGAGAGCGGCAACACGACGGCCAGGAACGCCAGCCCAGCGAGCTGGAGTCTCACTGTCGGCAACGCCCGGAGCGCGAGCGCGGCGGCGAACCCACCGCAGAGCGTTGCCGCCGCCACCGTCAGCGCGAGCTCGGTCACGCGACGAAGCGGTAGCCGACGCCCCAGACCGTCTCGAGCAGGCGCGGCGTCGACGGGTCGTCCTCGATCTTCTCTCGCAGGCGCCGGATGTGGACGGTCACGGTCCCGGTGTCGAGCGCGGTCTCGTATCCCCAGACGCGGCTCATCAGCTGATCGCGCGAGAACACGCGGCGCGGATGGCTGGCGAGGAACCAGAGCAGGTCGAACTCCTTCGCGGTCAACCGGAGCAGCTCTCCGTTGCGGCGGACGTCGCGGGTCGCCGCGTCGAGCTCGAGGCCGTCGAACGTGAGCCGCTCGTCCCGAGGCGCGGCGGGTTGTGCGCGGCGAAGCACGGTCCGGACGCGCACGGCCAGCTCGCGCGGCGAGAACGGCTTGGTGACGTAGTCATCCGCACCCAGCTCGAGGCCGACGATCCGGTCGGACTCGTCGCCGCGCGCGGTCAGCAGGATCACGGGCAGATCCGAGCGCGAGCGAATCCAGCGGCACAGGGCGAGCCCGTCCATCCCGGGCAGCATCACGTCGAGGACGACGAGGCTCGGTTCGTCGCGTTCCACGAGCTCGCGCGCGGTCTGCCCGTCGCCGGCTTCGAGCGTGCGGAAGCCGTCTCGTCGCAGGTAGCGCGCGACGACCTCGCGAACGGTCGGCTCGTCGTCGACGACGAGAACGGTAGTCACGCCCCCATTCTGCAGCGCGAATGCTTACGAAAAGCTGAATTCAGCCGCCGGCCAGCATCGTCCGCCCTCGCGGAGAACGACTCGAAATCGGGCACGTCCCAGCCCAGGGAGTCTGCCAGCCGCACGATCATGTTGAATCGGGTGTTCACCGTGCGGGAAGTGCGACGACGTCGGCTTCTACCTGCACGAGACCATCACGCGAGAGGGATTCAACAGCCTCGCGGTCGAGCTCCTCGAGCCTTGTGTCCGCTTCGGCCACGAGTCGCAGCGTCCGCGCCCGACGCTGACGGAACGAGCCCTCGAAGCGCGACTGCTTTCGTAGCGGCGCGTAGCGCCGGCCGCGTGACGGGCACTCGCCGGCGAGCGGACAGGCACCGCAGCGTGGGATCCGCGCGAGGCAGACGGTGGCGCCGAGGTCCATCAGGGCCTGCGCCGACGCAGGCGAGAACGCATACCCCGTCCGCTCCTGGACGCGCCGGACGTTCGTGTCGACCGGAAGCTCCCCGCGGCCGAAGGCGAAGCTGCCGATCGCCGCCGCCGTGTACGGCCCGACGCCCGGCAGGTCGGTGAGGTCCTCCGGCCAACCCGACTCCGCGATCCGCCGCGCGGCTCGGTGCAGGTTCAGCCCGCGCCGGTTGTAGCCGAGTCCCTGCCACGCGCGGATCACTTCGGCCGGTGCGGCGGCGGCGAGCGCCTCGGCCGTCGGCCACCGCTCGAGCCACTCGAGGTAACGTCGAACGACGCGCTCGACCTGCGTCTGCTGGAGCATCACCTCCGAGACGAGGATCGCGTACGGATCGCGCGTCCGGCGCCAAGGGAGGTCGCGGCCGTGGTTGGCATACCACGCCAGGAGGAGTTGCTCCATGGCGCGAGCCTACTCGTGCGCCCGGTTGACCATGCGCGCCTGAGATGAGATAACTAACACCTGAATCAGCTCTCAGGTTTGACCCAAGGAGGAACAGTGCGGAGATCGCTGCGAGCGTTGCTCGTGACCGTGGCAATGGCCCTCGTCATCGCGACTGCGGCCCAGGCGGCGGCTGTCGGAACGAGCTTCCCGAGCGACTTCCCGACGATCGTGGACGCCTCCCTGGGAGTACCGGTGATCGGCTTCGGCGCCGCCGGCCCGGTCGAGCGGACACCGGTGATCTTCCTCCACGGCAACAACGACACGCCGTACGCCACTCTTTGCAACCCCTACGGGAACATGCACGACTTCGCGCAGTACTTCCTCGATCACGGCTACGCCGCGGCCGAGTTGTGGGGACTCGGTTACCAGGGCGACCAGTGCGATCTACTCGCCGACCAGACGCACCGCTCGGGCGTGGCGCACACCACGCTTGCCAACATCCCCGACCTGCGCGCGTTCGTGCACGCGGTGCTCGACTACACCGGCGCGAAGCGCGTCGACATCGTGGGCCACAGCCTCGGCGTCACGCTCGCGCGCGCGTGGATGAAGCAGGATCACGCGTGGCATCTCGTCCGAAGGCTCGTGGCGGTCGACGGGCCGAACCACGGAATCATCAACTGCTCGCCCTCGCCGCTGAACTACTGGCAGGCGCCTTCCCTCGGCGGCTTCACTCCCGACAGCGCCGTCTGCCTCGAGTACGGCGCGGCGGACACACCGTTCCTGACGTGGCTGAACGAGCCGAACGAGACGCCCGGGCCGACGCGGTATCTCGTCATCCGCAACGCGGACACGGACTTCGTGTACATGCCGAGTCAGGACGGCTTCCTGCCGGGTGTGCCCGCGGAGGACCGCACCGGGGCGCCGCACGACTTCTCGCAGAGCGCGACGCTCGTCGGGGCGGAGCAGGTCGATCTGACCGGTCAGGGAGTTCACGACCCGTTCCTCCTCACTGCACATCTCGGGATCGCAAACTCGCCGCAGACGTGGCAGCTCGCCCTCGCGTTCCTCACGACCAAGACACCCGGGCCGAAGTAATCGCGATCATGTGCGGCGGTGATCCGGGAGGCACGAGCTGACGAGGCGGAGGCACTAGCCGAGATCCAGCGCGACGCCTGCCTCACGGCCTTCGCCCACATCTTCCCGCCGGATCTGTCCCCGTTCCCGATGGACGAGGTGCGGGAGCGCTGGACGACGGCCCTTGCCGATCCGGACGTGTCGGTGCTCGTGGCCGACGTGGATGCGCGGGCGGTCGGCCTCGCGGGATACCGGTTGGAGTGGCTCGACGGCCTGTACGTCGTGCCTGACGTCTGGACCCGAGGGATCGGCCGCGAGCTCCACGATCAGGTGCTCGCTCGGCTTCGCGAGCTCGGCTCGACTCGGTGCCACCTAGACTGGCAACGCGATGAAGAGGGTCCGCTTCGCTCCCAGCCCGACCGGCTCCCTACACGTCGGGAATGCTCTCAGCGCCGTCGCCAATCGGGCGCTCGGTGACTGGATGCTGCTCCGGATCGACGACACCGATCCGGCGCGGAACGTGCCGGGTGGGGAGGACGAGATCATGCGCGACCTCGAGTGGCTCGGTCTCGAGTGGGATGAAGGGCCGGTTCGCCAGAGCGAGCGGCAGGCACGCTACCGTGAGGCGGCCGCACCGCTCGGCGAGCGGTTCGACGGAATCACGCTCCTGCGTCCCGACGGGACGGCGACCTACCACCTCGCCAGCGTCGTCGATGACGTGGATTTCGGAATCACGCACATCGTCCGCGGGAACGACCACCGGCCGAACGAGCCGCTGCACCGCCGACTCTTCGAGGCGCTGGGTGCGCGCCCGCCGGAGTTCGTCCACCACGGGCTGATCCTCGGCGAGGACGGCAGGAAGCTGGCCAAGCGCGCTCCCGGCGCCACGGTCGCGTCGCTCCGCGAGGCCGGGATTCCCGCCGAAGCCGTGCGCCGCTACCTCGAGGAGCTCGGCGTCCCGAAGCACGACGTCCACTACGACCTTCCGCGCATCAGGCGCCTCGCCGTGGAGGCGATCGGAGCGCTCAGCGACGCGGAGCTCGCCGCCCGCGTCGACGCGCCCGTCGAGGTCGTTCCGGCCCTCCGCGGGGCGCGGGACCTGAAGGAGGCGCAGGAGTACGCGCGCGCCATCCTGGCGCCTCCGGCACCCGGTCGGTCTGCGGCGACCGAGACACTGGAGCGCTTCCGCGAGCTGCTCGAGCGCACGAACGGCAACGCCGATCCGCGCGCGCTCGTCCGCGAGCTGAAGGCGGTCGGCGGCGACCTCAAGGCGCTGCGCGTCGCGCTGACGGGAACCGAGCGTGGCCCGGAGCTCTGGACCGTGATCGCAGCGCTCCCCCGGGAAGAGGCTCTCCGCCGGATCGATGCGGCTCTATAGCACCCTGCAGCGCGAGAAGGTCGAGCTCCCGCCGCCGCCTGGGCCGATCCGCATGTACTTCTGCGGACCTACGGTCTATCAGCGCATCCACATCGGTAACGCGCGGCCCTTTGTGATCTCGATGTGGCTGAAGCGCTGGCTCGACGCCCGGGGCTACGAGACCGTGCTGGTCGAGAACATCACCGACATCAACGACAAGATCTACGCCGCCGCGCCGGGAAAGAGCGCACAGCTCGCGGCACAGGCGACCCAGTGGTACGTCGAAGACACGGACCGGCTCGGGCTCGGGCGCCCCGATCACGAGCCCAGGGCGAGCGAGACGATCGACGAGATCCGGGACCTCATCGAAGAGCTCATTCGGCGCGAGCTCGCGTACCCGGCCGGTGGCGACGTCTATTTCCGGGTCCGCGGCTTCGACGGCTACGGACGGCTCTCGGGCCGGTTGGGGGATGAGGAGTTGCCGGTCAATCCATCCGTGGAGGAGGAGACCAGTCAGCTGAAGGAGGACCCGCGCGACTTCGCGCTGTGGAAGGCGCACAAGCCCGGCGAGGACACTCAGTGGGACTCGCCATGGGGTCTCGGCCGGCCCGGTTGGCACATCGAGTGCTCGGCGATGGCGGAGAGGTTCCTCGGGCCGGCGTTCGAGATCCACGGTGGCGGCCTCGATCTCGTCTTCCCACATCACGAGAACGAGGTCGCCCAATCGCAGGGCGCAGGTCGCGAATTCGCGCGAATGTGGATGCACAACGGGATGCTCCGGCTGGCCGGCGAGAAGATGTCCAAGTCGCTCGGCAACGTGATCTCACTCGAGGAGGCGCTCGATCAGTGGGGCCACGAGACGCTTCTCCTCTACTTCATGACGGCCCACTGGCGTAAGCCGATGGACCTCAGCGACGAAGTGCTCGAGCAGGCGCGGGCTCAGTGGCTGAGCTTCCAGGGCGCGTTCCGTGTCGCGCGCGCCGATCCCGTCGACGATGAGTGGGAGCGGCTCGCAGGTGCGCTGGACGACGACTTCAATACGCCGGAAGCACTCGCGTTGTTGCACGAGTGGCGCTCGAAGGGCTTCTGGTACTTGCTGGATCGCGGTCTCGGATTGTTCGGGTTGAAATTGCCTGCGATGGCCGGAACCGGCATCGAGGTGGAGCGCCTGCGGCAGCAACGAGACGAGGCGCGTGCTCGCGAGGACTGGGCCGAGGCCGACGGCTTGCGGGAAGCGATTCGCAAGTGGGGCTTCGACGTGGTCGACGAGCCCGAAGGCTCTCGGCTCGTCCCCAAGTGACTCGGGACCAGGTGTACGGGCGCCGGGCGGTGCGGGAGGCGCTGCGGGGGCGGCGGGAGGCGCTCGAGCTCTGGGCGACGGAACGGGCCGTCAAGGGGGAGGCGTGGCTCCGCGAGCTCGATCGTCCTCGCGTCCAGCTCAAGCTGGAGCGCGATCTCAGCGAGGCGGCGGGGACGCGTGACCACCAGGGAGTCCTTGCCTGGTGCGAGCCGTACAAGTACGCCGACGCCTGGGAGCTCGCAGGGGGCGACCGGCCGCTGCTCGTCTGCCTCGATCAGGTCACCGATCCACGCAACCTCGGCGCGGTCTGCCGCAGCGCGGAAGGTGCGGGCGCGACGGGCGTGATCGTCCCGGCCCACGGCTCGGCGACGGTCACTCCGGCGGTGTGCCGCACGTCCGCCGGCGCGGTCGAGCATCTCCCCGTCGCGGTCGTCCCGAACCTGGCGCGCTGGCTGGCCGAGGCGAAGGGGCCGCAGCTCTGGGCCTACGCGGCTGCAGGCGACGCCGACACGAAGCTGTGGGAGGCGGATCTGACCGGCGGCGTGGCGCTCGTCTTCGGAGCGGAAGGGAAAGGGGTGCGCCCCCTGGTTCGGCGCACCTGCGACGGCGCGATCGCGATTCCCCTTGCGGGTCACGTGGAGTCCCTGAACGTCAGCGTCGCGGCGGCGCTCCTGCTCTACGAGGCTCGGAGGCAGCGGGGTGGCTGATCCGGCGGCGACAGCCGCCTGTCCGCGAAGCGGACCAGTGGAGGGGGTTTGGGGGAACCGGGAGGTTCCCCCAGCGGGGATCATGCCGTTGTGGCCGAACCAACCCTCTACTTGTTCGACGGCTACAACCTCCTGCACGCTGGCGGGTACGAGGACGCGCGCGAGCTGCGGGACGCGCTCGCCAGCTTCGTCGCGCTGAAGGGCGCACGCGGCGTGCTCGTGTTCGACGGGCACGGGGCGGACGAGACCCACGGGCCGCTGGAAGTGCGCTACGCCGAGAACGCCGACACCCTGCTCGAGCGCCTCGCAGCGGAGCACCGAGCGACAGACGAGGTGTGCCTAGTCTCGTCCGACGCCGCCGTCCGCGGCACCTCGGGCCAGGAGGTGCAGAAGCGCTCCTCGGCGACCTTCCTGTCCGACATGGAGGAGGTGGTGCACAGCGAGGAACGTCCACGGCACCTCGGCGACCGGCTCGACGAGGCGACCCGGGAGGCGCTCGAGCGAATGCGCCGCGGGCAGACCTGATACGAACATGTGTTCGAATCATCCTGGGTCCTCTGCAAACGGCTTGTAAAGTCGAGCGGACCTTGCTATGTTCTCCCTCAACCTCAGGGTGAGAGTTCGGAGGCTCTCGCTCGCGACCGGGGAGGCCGCGATGGCCGCACGGCCTGCAACCGCAGCTCAGAAGGCCCAGCGAGAGCTCGAAGACCTGCAACTCGTCATGCGTGCGCGGAACGGCGACGGCGCGGCGCTCGACGTCCTGATCCGGCGCTACACGGGCTTCGTCCGGCTGAAGGCGAGCTCGTACTTCCTCGCGGGCGGCGACGCCGAGGATCTGATCCAGGAGGGCCTGATCGGCCTCTACAAGGCGGTGCGGGACTTCCGCTCCGACAAGGAGACGTCGTTCCGGAGCTTTGCGGAGCTCTGCGTCACGCGCCAGATCATCACGGCGATCAAGACGGCGACACGCTTCAAGCACGCACCGCTGAACACGTATATCTCCTTCAGCCATACGCCCGCCGGCCAGGAGCCGGACAGCGAGTGCACGCTCGGCGACGCGCTGCCCGGCCCGACCGTCGACGACCCCTCCATCTGCGTGATCTCGACAGAGGAGCTGCAGAGCCTCGTCTTCACGCTCGGCACGGGCCTGTCGCAGCTCGAGTCGGATGCGCTCCGGCTCTACCTCGAAGGCTCGTCCTACGAAGAGATGGCGGCGGAGCTCGGCTGCGACACGAAGACGATCGACAATGCTCTCCAACGCGTGAAGCGCAAGGTGCTCGCGCACCAGCAGTCTCGTCAAGTCCTGCTCTAGGGCCTAAGCTGAGCAGATGCTGACGCGCCCGCAGATCACGCTTTCCCTGGCGATCTTCCTCGGCGTGATCATCGGGATCGGCGCCGCCTTGGGCCATGCCTGGACGAGCGTCGGCGTTGCGCTCTTCGTGCTCGCGCTGGTCGCGATCGAAGCGAAGCCATCGTGGAAGCGAATCTTCAACACGCCGCGCGCAGGGGGCGACACCGACGGCATCTTCAAGCGGACGTACCACCGCACCGCCGGGACGAGCACGCGGGACGACGAACCGGTCTAGTCGTTCGGAGTCACCTCGTCCCTCTTCGCCGGTCCCACGGAACCTGGGCGATTTCGTAATCGGCCGCGTATCGAATGCCCCGGCGCTGTCCGTTGCGCGTTTCGTCAATTCGAAGCGCGCCTTGCCATCTGAGCGCCACCTCTTCAATCGGCACAAGGTAGACGCCGCTTGTTCTGGGCAATAGACCGCGAAATACTCGACCTGGCCGAGATAGTCGCGCGCAGCCGAGCCGGGGTTCGAGTGGTGCGCGTAGCTGCTGCAAACCTTGAAGCGCACTGCTCCCTTCCGCAATCGACCCGTCTTGCACTGAACGCGCGCAAGTCGACTGCCATCGTCTATGACGAAATCCGCTCGCGTGTTCTCACCGAACGGCAAGTACACAACGAATGCGGCTTCCTGCAGTGCGAGTGCTACGGCCAGTGCAGAACGATCTCCAACGTCCTTCGGATGGGTCATGGTCTCAGGATTGCGGACGCGGTGGACGGGGCCGTGTCCCAAACAGACAACACGGCTTGGCGTACCATACGCCTGCGCCGGAGTAGCTCAGTTGGTAGAGCATTCGCCTTGTAAGCGAAGGGCCGTGGGTTCGAGTCCCGCCTCCGGCTCCTGAAAGCAGAAGCGCCCCGGCGATAACCGGGGCGCTTCTTCGTCGGGCCGAAGGAGCCGGGACGAGCTAGGAGGCGGCGGGTGCGGGCGCGGCCTCGGGCGGCGCGTGAGGGGCCCGTGCCGGCGACTCCTCGTGCTCCAGCCGCGGTAGCCACTCGAGCCACTTCGGCAGGTACCAGTTCCAGTCGCCGAGCAGCTTCATCGTCGCCGGCAGCAGGACGGCCCGGACGATGGTGGCGTCGATCAGGACGGCGACCGCGAGGCCGATTCCCATCTCCTTCATGTCGAGGATCGGCATCAGCGCGAACACCGCGAACGCGCCGACCATCACGAGTGCGGCGCTCGACACAACGCCTGCCGTAGTGGTGATGCCGTGCTCCACTGCGTCCTCGGTCTTCATGCCGCGGTCGAACGCCTCCCGGACACGGCTGAGGATGAACACGTGGTAGTCCATCGAGAGCCCGAAGAGGATCACGAACATGAAGATCGGCAGCCACGAAGCGATGCCGCCGTTCGACTCGAAGCCGAGCAGGCCCTCGCCCCAACCCCACTGGAAGACGGCCACGAGCACGCCGTAGGCCGCTCCCACGGAGAGGAGGTTGAGGAGGATCGCCTTCAGCGCGATCACGATCGAGCGGAAGGAGACCAGCAGCAGGATGAACGCGAAGATCAGCACGAAGCCGAACACGATCGGTGCCTTCTGCTTCAGCAGCGCGTTCTGGTCGGCCGAGTTCGCCGTCGGACCGGTGACCGCGTACGTTGCTCCGGAGACCTTGCCGATCGTGGCCGGAAGGACGTCGTCCCGCAGCGTCTGCAGCGCCGCATTCGAGGTCTTGTCCGTTCCCTCACCTGCGAGCGGGATCGTGACCCGCGCGACGGTGTGAGACTTGTTGGCCTCGACCTGGATCGGACCGTGCATCTGGCCGCTTGCGATCGCCTGCGACTCGAGTGCGGCGATGCCGCGCTGTGTCGACGGCGAATCGGTATCCGCCTTGATCGCGACGATCGCCGGTGAGACGTCGCCGTTCGAGAACGCGTTCTGGAGCCGTTGCAGGGTGTCGACGGTCGGCGCGCTCTTCGGCAGCGCATCGAGGCCGCTCTGCGCCGTATGGAGGTGCAGGACTGGCGTGGCCATTGCGAGCAGGACGGCCCCGGCGGCGGCGGCGGCGAGCACCGGTCGCCGCAGGACGGGAGTCAGGATCGCCTTCCAGAACCGGTTCTCGCCGCTGTCGCGCCGGAGCCGGTGCAGGAACGGGATCTTGCCCTTCTCGACCTTGTCGCCGAGCCTCGACAGCAGTGCCGGCAGCACGGTCAGCGAGCCGAGCATCGCGATGCCGACGACGATCATCGTGGCGATGCCGAAGCCCAGGTAGCTCTTGTCGCCGGAGAACATCATCCCGGCCATCGCGACCATGACCGTGAGTCCGGAGATCAGGACCGACCGGCCGGACGTCGCCGCAGCGGCTTCGAGAGCCGCCCGGGCACTCCTGCCGGCGGCCCGCTCTTCCCGCTCACGCTTGAGATAGAAGAGCGCGTAGTCGACGCCGACCGCGAGCCCGATCAGCAGGATCACGGCGTTCACGTTGGCGTCCATCGGCACGAGCTGGGACGGCAGGGCGACGAGCCCGATCGTCGCGAACACGGCCGTGAGGGCGAGCAGCAGGGGAATGCCGACGGCGACGAGTGCGCCGAAGACGAGCAGCAGCACGATGATCGTGATCGGAATCGATCGCTCACCGGCCAGCTTCAGCTGATCGCTGAACATCTTGTCGAGCGCCTTGCCCGTGCTGACGGAGCCCGCCTCGTCGACGTAGAACCCGGGATGCCGCTCGTCGACCTCGTCGATCGCGGCCTGAATCCCGTCGATCTTCTTCTTGGCGGTCTCGTACTTGCCCTTCATGTCCCACGTGACCATGACCGAGCGGCCGTCTTTGGAGACCTGGTCAGCGTTCGTGCGATCGAGCGGAGACTGGACGTTCTTGATCGCCGGATTGCCGTCGATCGTCCGCGTGACGTCCCGGACGGTTGCGCGGAAGGCGGGATCGTCGACCGTCTGCGTCGAGCTCTGCACGAGCACGAGTTCGGTCTGCGGATCCGTCTGCGGGAACGCCTCCTTGAGGATCTGGTCGGCCTTGTGCGACTGACCGACGTTCACGTTGCCGTCCTCGATCTGCTTGGTACCGACCTTGCCGCCGAGCATGAATGCGGCGACGACGAACACGAGCCAGCCGAAGACTGCTGTCTTCCAGTGGCTCGCGCTCCAGCGGCCCATGCGGGCCGCGAGGTTATTCGAGCGCTTCAGGGGTGACATTTGGTGTGGCTCCTTCGGGTCAGACGGGGATTGCTTCGGTTGGCGTGCGGGTGCCGGCGACGAAGTGCAGGCCGCGGCTCGCTGCGTAGGCGTAGGGGTGGTGGAACGCGTCCGTCGCGTCGGCCGGGTCGACATCGAGGTCGAAGTCGTCGCCGGTCTTGGCGTCGAAGACGGTGACCGAAATGCGGTTGGTCTCAGGCCGCCAGAGCAGCGCTACCTCGAGACCGTCGTTGGACCGGTAATCCAGCTCTCGTGTCCGCTTGCTCGTCATGCTTGCCTCCTCAGTCCGTTGCATCGCAGCCCCAGCGTCCCACCGGCCAGAGACCTCGGAAATGCGGCTCGCAGGTGTCTTGGGTACGGGCGCTCCCGCGTCGCCTGGTTCGGAAAATCGAACCGGCGGCTGTAGCCGCCCGTCCGCGCAGCGGACCGGTGGAAGGGGTCTGGGGGACCGGGAGGTTCCCCAGCTACGAGTACGGAGAAGGCCGCCGGGGGGACGGCGGCCTTCAGGCGGGGGAGGAAGAGAGGCCTACCTGGCCTCGGGCAGCAGCTCGGCCCAGCTCGCGCCGCGGTCGCTGAGCGATTTCCGCCCGGCAACGGAACGACGAAGCCTGTCCATTCGCTGCTCGATCTTCATGCGAAGAGCATCGCTCTTCGCTAACTGCTGGGCCATGCGGCCACCCCGTGTTGCGGGGTGCGGTTAACCCTAGTCTTCGGCGAGACGCTCAGGGCCGCAGGCTAGAACAGGCGAAGCCGATCTAGGCTGCGGCCGAACTGATGCGGGCGGGGACGCGCAGCGCCACCGTCCGCACTACGGGGAGCAGTCGCCCGCCACGATCTCTAGGAGCGCACGGGCTCCGCCCGTGCGCGTTTCGCCGCGGAGCGGCCCATCCCGACCCGAGCGAAAGCGAAAGCTTTCGCTCGGATTCAGTCCTTGAGGAAGGTCAGCACGGCCAGGACGCGGCGATGGTCCTGGTCGGTCGACGACAGCCTGAGCTTCGAGAAGATGCTCGTCACGTGCTTCTCCACCGCTCGGAGCGTGATCACCATGTGGTCGGCGATCGCCTGGTTCGAGCGGCCTTCGGCCATCAGCTCGAGCACTTCGCGCTCGCGCGGCGTCAGCTCCTCGAGCGGGTCGTCGCGGCGGCGGCGGCCGACGAGCTGCGAGACGACGGCCGGGTCGAGCGCCGAGCCGCCCTCGGCGACGCGGCGGACGGCGGCGGTGAACTCCTCCACGTCAGAGACTCGGTCCTTGAGCAGATAGCCCACGCCCTCGGCGTTCTCGCCCAGCAGCTCCATCGCGTAGCCGGGCTCGACGTACTGCGACAGGACGAGCACACCGGTTTCGGGCCAGCGCTCACGGATCTCCTTCGCTGCGCGTAGTCCCTCGTCCGTCTGGGTCGGGGGCATCCGGATGTCGACGATCGCCACGTCCGGCTTGTGCATGCCGACGTGACGGAGGAGATCCTCGGCCGTGCCGCCCTGTGCGGCAACCTCGAACCCCTGGTCCTCGAGCAGGCGGGCGATCCCCTCGCGCAGGAGAACGGAGTCCTCGGCAAGGACGACCCTCACGCCGCGCATCCCCCGGCGGGCGAACTCGAGCTCCGGGAACCGCGTCGGGAGCCCCGGCACGTCGAGCTGGTAGATCCGCTCCGGTTCGGGAAGGCCGGGAAGCTCGTGGTCGCCGAGATCCTGGAGCTCGAACTCGACGTCGATCGCTTCTCGCGTCGTCCCGGAGATGAGCACCTGGCCGCCGTGGCCGGCCTGGCAGATCCGCGCCGCGCGATGGACGTCCATGCCGAAGTAGGCACCGTCGCGCAGGGTCGGTTCCCCGGTGTGCAGGCCCACGCGCACGCGCACCTGGATACCGGCCGGCCAGTCGTGCGCGGCCAGCGACTGCTGGAGCGCGACGGCTGCTCCCACGGCGGCGCCTGCCTCCGGGAAAGCGAGGAAGAACTCGTCGCCGCGAGAGTCGACCTCGTGGCCGCCCGCGGCTGCGACCGCCTCGCGGACGAGGCGCCGGTGGTCGGCGAGGACGCCGGCGTAGGCGTCGCCGAGCTCGTGAACGAGCTTGGTCGACCCCTCGACGTCGGTGAAGAGGAGCGTGACGGTTCCGTACGGAAGGTCACTCATCCCAGCCTACTCCGAGGGGAATCTCCGCTCGAATGCAAGTGCCGGCGCCCGGCGGGCTTTCCACCGCGAGGGTCCCGTTGAGCGCCGAGAGCCGATCGGCGAGGCCGCGCAGGCCCGAGCCGCGCTCCGGATCGGCCCCGCCGACGCCGTCGTCGGAGACCTCGACGCGCGCGCTTCCGTTGCTCTGGGCGATCTGCACCCGCACGGAGCTAGCGTTGGCGTACTTGGCGACGTTGGCAAGCGCCTCGGAGACGACGTAGTAGGCAGCCGCCTCGACCGGCCCGGGCAGCCGCTCCTCCGGCGCATCCAGCTCGACCGGCAGCGGCGTACGCGCCGCGAGAGCCTCGAGCGCCTCGGGCAGACCGCGGTCCGTGAGCACCGCCGGATGGATGCCGCGCGCGAGCTCCCGCAGCTCCTCCAGCGCCTGCGCCAACTCCTCGCGCGACGCGTCCAGCAGCTGCTCAGACGCGTCCGGGTTCGAGCGCAGCTGCGCCTGGGCGAGCCGTAGCGAGAGCGAGATCGAGACGAGCCGCTGCTGGGCGCCGTCGTGAAGGTTGCGCTCGAGCCTTCGGCGGGCGTCGTCCTGCGCCTCGACGATCCTGGCCCGGGAGGCCTCCAGCTCCTGCTGCTGGCGCTTCCGCTCGGTGATCTCCCGCACGATCAGCAGGAACTCGCTGTCACCTGCGGCGGCGACACGGCCTTCGTAGTGGCGCAGCTCGCCGCCGAAGTCGAGCTCGTATTCGAGCGTCTGGTGGCCGCCGCCGGCGAAGGCGCGCTCGGCCGCCGCCATGATCCGGTCCGCCAGCGCAGACGGAAGGCGTTCCCAGACCGTCAGTCCGACGACGTCGGGGTAGATGAGGTCGCGGTCGTCCTGCGCCCTGAACCCGAGGTAGCGGCCGTCCCGCGAGATTTGGAACATCAGGTCGGGCATCGCGTTCAGCAGCGCTCGGTAGCGCTCGGCGCGGACCCGGTCCTTGACGAGCAATTGGTCCCGCTCCAGGGCGACCCGGGCCGCCCCGGCAATCGCCTCGAGGATCTCCGGCTCCTCACGCAGGGCCGCGTCGTGGACGATCGCGGCCACCGGTGTGTCGGCGTAGTCGAGCCGTGTGACCGCACGCGTGGCGGTCTCTTCGGGGAGCCCGACCCGGCTCCCGTGCACGTCGACGTAGTGGCTCTCCTCCGGGTACCAATAGGCGACCTCGAGCGTCGGGTCGCGGAGGGCCCGCCGCAGGCCCGCCTGCACCTCTTCCGGCGACGCCCGCTCGGGGATCTCCCTGAAGAGCGTGTCGAAGCCCGCCCCGCGGGCGAGGGAGGTCCGGAGGAGGCCGACGAGGAAGCCGATCGGAACGCTGGCGAAGGAGGCGAGCACGAACCAGTTGAGCGTTCTCGCGGCTGTCTCGGAGATGGGCACGACGACGAGCTGCGCCCCGAGCAGGACGATCGACACGGTCGCCGTCACGAAGATGGGAAGGAGAGTGCGCCGGAGCGCAGGCGTGGCGGTCCAGACGCGGTAGGCGAGCAGGTAGAGCGCCGCCACGATCAGCACGATCCCTGCGCCGCGCTGGACGTAGCCGATCGCGTCGGACGCCAAGTGGCTGTCGTGGACGAGCAGGAGGTTGCTCGGGCAGTTGTCGCAGCCGAGATTGGCCGGCCCGCCCGGATGCCTCGTCACGAACAGGAGGAGCAGCTGCACGACCGTGACGTCCAGGTAGGCGAGCACGACGACGGCACGGGCGAGCCGAGACTCGAGCCGACCCGTCGGATAGGCGAGGAACAGGTGTGCGAACGCCGGGTAGACGAGGAACATCAACGCGGCACCGAGCGTGAAGACGACCGCGTGGTTCGACTCCGCCAGCGCGGCGAGGAACCACAGGAAGCCGACGCCGGCCATCAGGCCGCCGATCCGGTTGTCCGGGCGGCGGATCAAAGCGATCAACCCGCTGCCGACGAAGACCAGGCCGAGGACGACGATCAGCGTCGCACGACCGGTCGGCTCGTCCTCGTGGTTGCTCGTGAGGACGAGCGCGAGCGACCCAGCCGCCGCGGCGAGCGCGAGCGTCCACGCGCCCAACAGGAGCCGCGTTCTCACGTTCTAAGGCGCCGCTTGCGGCGCCGACATTCAGGACGCGCGGGCTCTGCCCGTGCGTCCGTCTGCGTTGAACGGCCGAAACAAATCGAGTTATCCGCCATGTTCCATGAGCAACCGCTTGCGGCGCCGACCCTCAGGACGCGCGGGCTCTGCCCGTGCATCCGTCTGCGCTGAACGGCCCAGACAAATCGAGCTATGCCTCACGGTTCACGAGCAAGGCATTTAGCGCGGCGCCGGACAGCTCCGCCTTCGGGACGAAGCCCCGGGCGCCGCTGCACTCGATGCACCGCGCGTAGTCCTTCCCATCGCGGCTGGACGTCAGCACGACAGCCGGCCGCTCGTCCATCTCGCGCAGTCGCTCCGCGACCTCGAATCCGTCGAGATCGGGGAGCTGGATGTCGAGCAGAACCAGGTCGGGGTGCAGCTCTGCGACGGCCCGAATCGCGCTCTCCCCGTCCTCCGCCTCGCCGACCACCTCATACCCCTCGGACTCCAGCAGCGTCCGTGCGCTGGCCCGGAAGCTGGGGTGGTCGTCGACGATCAAAACTGTCACGCTCATATACTCGCCGCAGTCCTACCCTCCCGTAATACGGTTAGCCACACTCTTTGTAACCCCTAAGCGGGGGAGGCTGATCTCTCCCGGGGACGCCAGATCTGGTTTGGCTCGGCGTCGAAGGGGATGTCGACGAAGAAGACGGAGCCTCGACCGTCATTCGGCTCGACCCAGATCCGGCCGTCCACGCGCCGGACGAGCTCGCGGCAGATGTAGAGGCCGAGGCCGGTGCCGCCGATGCCGCGCGTCATGTCGGGGTCGAGGCGGTAGAACTTCTCGAAGATGCGTGCGCGCTCACCGGTCGGGATGCCGAGCCCCTCGTCCGCGATCAGGAAGCGGAGATAGCGGCCCGCCGGGGCGAGCTGGACGCGGACGATCCCGCCGTCGGGCGAGTACTTGACGGCGTTGTCGATCACGTTGCCGAGCACCTGTCGCAGCTGTCCGGCGTCAGCGGCCACAGGCTCGAGCGGCCGGGGTGACGGCTCGAGCTCGAGGCGGACGTTCGCCGGCAGGTGCGTCTGCGCCGCGTCGACGACGGCGCGCGCCAGCTCCTCGGCGTCGCAGCGCTCGATTCTGACCTGGAGCTTCCCCGTGTCGAGCTGGCTCGCAAGCAGGAGGTCGTTGACGATGTCCGCAAGGCGCGAGGACTCGTCGACGATGATCTGGAGCAGCCGCTGGTGCATCGTCACCTCGAGCTCGAGATCCTCGCGGCGAAGCGTCAGCGCCGACCCGTAGATCGCCGCCAGCGGCGTGCGGAGCTCGTGCGAGACCGTGGCGACGAGGTCCTGCCGCATCGCCTCGAGCGCACGGTCCTCCGTGAGATCGCGGAACGCGTAGACCGTGCCCTCCTCGAGCCCGACGCCTGAAACGGAGAGCCAGAGCTCGCGGCTGCCCACTTCGAAGGGGACGCTCTCGGCGGTCACGGGGCCCGCGACCTCCGAGATCGGGATGCGGGGCGCGATCTCCGGCCAGCCGGGGATCGCTTCTGCGGCGGGCTTGCCGACGACGTCGTCGCGGCGCAGCCCCGTGATCGTGCTCGCCGCCGTGTTCCAGAGCCGGATCCGGCCGTCCGCGTCCACGAGGAAGACGCCGTCGCCGACGGCGGCGAGGACTCGGGCGGCCTGCGCGCGCTCCTCGACCTCCCGGTACAGCTGCGCGTTCTCGATCGCGACGCCGGCGCGCCGGGCGAGCTCCTCGGCGAGGCGAAGGTCGGCGGGCGTGTACCGCCGGCCGGATTCGGCGGCGACGAACGTGATCGCGGCGGCGGCTCGGTCGCGCGCGACGACGGGGACGCACATGAACGAGCGGAGGCCGAGCTCCCGCATCAGGTCGAGATGCAGGTCGTCGACCGCCGCCGCCTCCAGCGCGTCGTCGGAGATCTCGGCCACGAGCGAGGGCTTGCGCTTGCGGACGACCGCCGCTGGGATCTCGGCGTCGGGACCGCCCGGATAGCGCTCCTGCAGCTCGCGAGCGAACGCGACCTTGGCGGGGTCGGCGTGGGCGAGGGCGAGCGGCACGAGCCGGTCGCCCTCCTCGACGAGGTCGACGGAGCACCAATCGGCGATCTCGGGCACGGCGAGCTGAGCGACGGCCTGCAGCGCCCGGCGGTAGTCGAGCGTGGCGGCGAGCTCCGCCCCGGCGCGCAGGAGGAAGTCCTGCGCCTGCTCCGTCCGCTTCTGGTCGTCGATGTCCGTTGCCGTCCCCACCCAGAACTCGATGCGCCCGTCGACTCGGATCGGCACAGCGCGGCCGAGGTGCCACCGATAGCTACCGTCGGCGCTCCGAAAGCGGTACTGCACCTCGAACACCTCGCCGGTCTCGAGCGTCTCCCGGCGGCGCTCGAGCGTGGCCCCGAGATCGCCGGGATGCACGACCTGCACCCACTCGTCCCCTTCCGGCGTCGTCGGCTCGAGCCCGGTGTACTCGTACCAGCGTTGGTTGTAGTAGGTGGCCTTGCCCTCGGCGCTCGCCGTCCACACGATTTGCGGCATGGCGTCCGCGAGCTGGCGGTAGCGCTCCTCGCTTTCGCGGCGGACGGCGGCCAGTTCCTGCTCGGCCAGCCGCTCCGTCTGCTCCCGCAGCTGCTCGGTCTTGCGGTGCAGCTCGATGAAGACGGCGACCTTCGAGCGGAGCACCTCGGGATTGAACGGCTTGAAGAGGTAGTCGACGGCGCCGGCTGAGTAGCCACGGAAGACGTGCTGTTCCTCCTTGGAGATCGCCGTCAGGAAGATGATCGGGATCGCTTTCGTGCGCTCGCGCTGCTTGATCAGCGCCGCGGTCTCGAAGCCGTCGAGCCCGGGCATCTGGACGTCGAGCAGGATCGCGGCGACGTCGTGCTGCAGGAGCTGCCGCAGGGCCTCCTCGCCGGAGCGGGCGAAGATCAGGTTCTCGTCGAGCGGCTCGAGGATGCCCTGGAGGGCGAGGAGATTCTCCTGCCTGTCGTCGACGAGGAGGATGTTCGCCTTCATCGCCTGCTCCTAGCTGGGGGAACCTCCCGGTTCCCCCAGACCCCTTCCACTGGTCCGCCTTCGCGGACAGGCCGCTGCGCGGCCGGAATCACACACAGCCCGTAGATGAACTTGCCGATCTCGGCGAGCGGCAGGATGGCGTCTGCGGCAGTTGCGGCGATCGCCGCGTCCGGCATCGTCCGACGAGTTGCCTCGGCAGGGTCCTGGATGATCGCCACACCGCCCCGCGCCTTGATGCGGCGCAACCCCGCCGCCCCGTCCTCGTTCGCGCCGGTGAGGATCACACCGATCACGCGCTCGCGGTAGGCGTCTGCGGCCGTCTCGAAGAGGACGTCGATCGAGGGGCGCGCGAATTGGACGCGCTCGTCGAGCGACAACGCGAGCGAGCCCCGCTCGACGAGCAGGTGGTAGTCCGGCGGCGCGATGTACACACGATTGGGCTCGATCTCCATCTTGTCCTCTGCGTCGCAGACCGGCCGGGCGATCTGGAGCGAGAGCAGCTCGGGGAGGCCGCCGGCGACTGAGTCCGCGTGCCGGTGCTGCGCGATCACGATCGCCTGCTCGAGCTCCGCGGGGATGTCCGAGAGCAAGCGGCTCACTGCCTGCAGGCCGCCCCAGGAAGCGCCGATGCAGATCAGGTCGTACATGTGACCCTACGCGACCTTCCTGTACAGCTTTTCCACCATGTCCAGCTCCTCGTAACGATCCTCGTAGGGGCTGAACTGGATCGCCTCCTTCTGCCCGAGCGCGAGGAAGCCCAGATTCGCGAGGCTCTCGTAGAAGAGCGCGTGCACCCTGCTCTGCAGCGCCCGGTCGAAATAGATCATCACGTTGCGACAGACGATCACGTTGAACTCGTTGAACGAGCGGTCGGAGACGAGGTTGTGCTGTGCGAAGACGACGTTCTCGACCAGCGAGCGCTGGAACTGAGCGCCGTCGTACGCGGCGAGGTAGTACTCGGAGAAGGCCCGCACGCCGCCGGCCTTGATGTAGTTCTGCGTGTACTCCTGCATCTTGTCGATCGGGAAGACCCCGGCCCGCGCCCGCTCGAGGACGGACTCGTTGATGTCCGTCGCGTAGATGCGCGCCCGCTCGTACAGCCCTTCCTCGTGGAGCAGGATGGCGAGCGAGTACACCTCCTCTCCGGTCGAGCAGCCGGCGACCCAGACCCGCGTGAACGGATATGTGTGGAGCTGCGGCACGACCTTCGTGCGGAACGCGACGTAGAACTGCGGGTCGCGGAACATGGCGGTGACGTTGATCGAGAGGTCGAGCAGGAGCCGCTCCATGGAGTCCGAGTCGTGCAGGAGCTTCTCCTGGAGGCCCGAGATCGTCTGCAGGCCCTCGGCGTGCGCCCGGCGCCAGAGACGGCGTCGCAGCGAAGCCGGCGCGTACTGGCGGAAGTCGAAGCCGTACCGCCGGTAGATCGCCTCGAGCAGCAGGGCGACCTCGATGTCCTCGACGTCGTCCCGCGCGTGCGGCTGCTCGCGCTCCTGCCGCTCCAGCGCGGTCATACCTCTACTTGTAGAGCCAAACGCGCATAAGCGAAAGGAGCTGGTCGGTATCGACCGGCTTGGTGATGTAGTCGGACGCGCCGGAGGCGATCGACTTCTCGCGGTCGCCCTTCATCGCCTTGGCGGTCAGGGAGATGATCGGCAGCTGCTCGAACCGCTCGTCCTCGCGGATGGCGCGGATCGTCTCGTAGCCATCCAGCTCGGGCATCATGATGTCCATCAGGACGAGGTCGATCTCGGGGTTCCCGCGTAGGATCTCGATTCCGTCGTGCCCGTTCTCGGCGTAGACCACCTCCATCCCGCTCGCCTCGAGCACGCTCGTCAGCGCGAAGACGTTCCGGACGTCGTCGTCCACGATCAGGATCTTCTTGCCATGGAAGATCTCGTCGGCGGAATGGAGCTGCTCGAGCATGCGCCGCTTCTCCTGCGGGAGCTTCCGCTCGACGCGGTGGAGGAAGAGCGCCGTCTCGTCGAGGAGCCGCTCGGGTGAGCTCGCGTCCTTGACCACGATCGCGTCCGAGAACTGCTTCAGCTTTGTCTCCTCCCGCCGGGTCAGCTCCTTGCCGGTGTAGACGATCACGGGGATCGAGGCGAACCGCTCCTCTCCCTTCAGCCGCTCGAGCAGCTCGAAGCCGCCCATCTCCGGGAGCTTCAGGTCGAGCACCATGCAGTCGAAGCGCGTGTGCTCGAGCGCCTCGAGCGCATCCTCGCTCGACCCGACCGCCGTCACGTCGACGTCCCCGCCGCCGCCGATCAGCTCGACGAGAGCCGCGCGCTGCTGCTCGTCGTCCTCGACCACGAGCAGGTTCTTGACCTCATGCGCGATGAAGCTCTCGATGTCGCCGAAGGCGTGGTCGAGACCCTCCTTCGTGATCGGCTTCTCGACGAACGCCACCGCGCCGGCCTTGAGCGCGTTCTGGCGGCCGTCCGCACCGGAGACGATGTGGACGGGAATGTGGCGCGTCTCGGGATGGTGCTTCAGATGGTCGAGCACGGTCCAGCCGTCCATCACCGGCAGCTTCATGTCGAGGATGATTGCGTCGGGCTTGAACTCGTGCGCGAGCGCAAGCCCCGAGTCGCCGCGGAGGGCGACGATCCCCTTGAAGCCGCGGTCGCGCGCGACCTCTAGCTCGGTCTTCGCCAGGTCGGCGTCGTCCTCGATGATCAGGACGACGCGGTCGCCCTCCTGGATCTCGTCACGATCGTCGTTGACCTCGCTGGGAAGGAGCATCGACGGGTCGAGCTCCGGCGGCTCGGGCCGAGTCGCGCCGTTGCCCTCGCCCTCCGCCGCGAAGATCGGCAGATCCTCGAGCGGGCCGGGCGTCGGGTGCTCGAGCGGGCGGTAGGTCGCCGGTAGGAAGAGCGTGAAGGTGCTGCCTCGGCCCATCGTGCTCTCGACATGGATCTCGCCGCCGAGCAGGCGAGCGATCTCCCGGCTGATCGAGAGGCCGAGGCCCGTGCCGCCGTAGCGCCGGCTGGTGGTCCCGTCGGCCTGCTGGAAGGCCTCGAAGATCAGCCGGAGCTTGTCGTCGGGGATCCCGATGCCCGTGTCGATCACCGAGAAGGCGAGCACGGCGTTGGCGCGGGTGAGCGCCTCGCTTGCGAACTGCCGGCCCTCGGCCAGCTCGACCCGTAGCTTCACGCCGCCCCGGTCGGTGAACTTGAACGCGTTCGAGAGCAGGTTCTTCAGCACCTGTTGCAGCCGCTGCTCGTCCGTCCCGATCGTCGGCGGCACGTTGGCGCCGTGCACCTCGATCTCGAATTCGAGGTTCTTGTCGTCCGCCACCGGCCGGAACGAGCGCTCCACGAAGTCCCGCACGTCCGCGATCTTCACCTCGCCGATGTTGACGTCCATCCGCCCCGCCTCGACCTTCGAGAGGTCGAGGATGTCGTTGATCAGGTCGAGCAGGTCGGAGCCGGCCGAGTAGATCGTGGTCGCGAACTCGATCTGCTTCTCGCTGAGGTTCTCGTCCGGATTCTCCCCGAGCAGCTTCGCCAGGATCAGCAGCGAGTTGAGCGGCGTGCGCAGCTCGTGCGACATGTTCGCGAGGAACTCGGACTTGTAGCGTGACGAGAGCGCGAGCTGCTCCGCCTTTTCCTCGAGCGCGGCGCGGGCGAGCTCGATCTCGCGGTTCTTGATCTCGATCCGCCGGTTCTGCTCCTCGAGCAGCTGCGCCTTCTCCTCGAGCTCCTCGTTGGTCTGCTGGAGCTCCTCCTGCTGTGTCTGCAGGAGCTCCTCGGACGCCTTCAGCGACGCCGCCTGCTCCTCCAGCTCCTTGTTCGACTGCTGGAGCTCCTCCTGCTGGGCCTGCAGCTCCTCGGACTGGGACTGGAGCTCCTGTGTCAGGTCCTGCGACTGGACGAGCAGCTCCTCCGTCCGCATGTTCGCGATGATCGTGTTCAGGACGACGCCGATCGACTCGCTCAGCTGCTCGAGGAAGGCCTGCTGGACGGCGGTGAAGCGCGTGAACGCGGCGATCTCGATCACCGCCATCACCTGGTCCTCGAAAAGGACCGGGATGACGATGACGTTCACCGGGGGCGCCTCGCCGAGACCGGAGGTGATCCGGATGTAGTCGTCCGGCGCCTCGGTCAGCAGGATCGGCTTCAGCTCGAGCGCCGCCTGGCCGACGAGGCCCTCGCCGACGCCGAACCGCGTCGGGACGTTCTTCCGCTCCTTGTAGCCGTACGAGGCGATCAGGCGGAGGACGTCTTCGTCCCCTTCCGTCTCGCGCATGAAGAAGGCGCCGTGCTGGGCGCCGACGAGCGGCGTCAGCTCGGACATGATCAGCCGGGACACCGTCTCCAGGTCGCGCAGCCCCTGCAGCATCCCGGTGAAGCGCGCCATGTTCGAGTTGAGCCAGTCCTGCTCCTCGTTCGCGCGCGTCGTCACGGCGAGGTTCTCGATCATCTGGTTGATCGTGTCCTTCAGCTCCGCGACCTCGCCTTCCGCCTCGACGGCGATCGACCGAGTCAGGTCGCCCTGCGTCACCGCCTGGGAGACCTCGGAGATCGCACGCAGCTGCGTCGTCAGCGTGCCGGCCAGCTGGTTCACGTTGTCGGTCAGGCCTTTCCAGACGCCGGAGACGCCTTCCACCTGAGCCTGGACTCCGAGCTTGCCCTCGGTGCCCACCTCCTTGGCCACGCGGGTGACCTCCGCGGCGAACGACGACAGCTGGTCGACCATCGTGTTGATCGTGTTCTTGAGCTCGAGGATCTCGCCGCGCGCGTCGACGGTGATCTTCTTCGAGAGCTCGCCCTTCGCGACCGCGGTGGTGACCTCGGCGATGTTGCGCACCTGCGAGGTGAGGTTGTCCGCGAGCGTGTTGACGTTGTCCGTCAGGTCCTTCCACGTGCCGGAGACGCCCTTCACCCGGGCCTGGCCGCCGAGCTTTCCTTCAGTGCCCACCTCGCGAGCGACGCGGGTGACCTCGTCCGCGAACGACGAGAGCTGGTCGACCATCGTGTTGATCGTGTTCTTGAGTTGGAGGATCTCGCCCTTGACGCCGACGGTGATCTTCTTGGAGAGGTCGCCCGTCGCCACCGCCGTCGTCACCTCGGCGATGTTGCGCACCTGGGAGGTGAGGTTGTCGGCGAGCGTGTTGACGTTGTCGGTGAGGTCCTTCCACGTCCCGCTGACGCCCTCGACGTTCGCCTGGCCGCCGAGGCGGCCCTCGGTGCCGACTTCCTTCGCAACGCGCGTGACCTCGGCAGCGAATGTGCGCAGCTGGTCGACCATCGTGTTGACGGTCTCCTTCAGCTCGAGCACCTCGCCGCGCGCTTCGACCGTGATCTTCTTCGAGAGGTCGCCCTGGGCGACGGCCGTCGTCACCTCGGCGATGTTGCGCACCTGGGATGTGAGGTTGCCGGCGAGCGTGTTGACGTTGTCAGTCAGGTCCTTCCAGGTGCCGCTGACGCCCTTGACGTTCGCCTGGCCGCCGAGGATGCCCTCGGTGCCGACCTCGCGGGCGACGCGGGTGACCTCGTCCGCGAAGGACGAGAGCTGGTCGACCATCGTGTTGACGGTCTCCTTCACCTCCAGCACTTCGCCGCGTGCTTCGACGGTGATCTTCTTGGACAGGTCGCCGGTCGCGACCGCCGTCGTCACCTCGGCGATGTTGCGCACCTGGGAGGTGAGGTTGCCCGCGAGCGTGTTGACGTTGTCGGTGAGGTCCTTCCAGGTGCCGCTGACGCCCTTGACCTGGGCCTGGCCGCCGAGCTTGCCTTCGGTGCCGACCTCGCGGGCGACGCGGGTGACCTCGTCCGCGAAGGACGAGAGCTGGTCGACCATCTCGTTGATCGTGTTCTTGAGCTCGAGGATCTCGCCGCGGGCCTCGACGGTGATCTTCTTGGAGAGGTCGCCGTTCGCGACCGCGGTCGTGACGTCCGCGATGTTCCGCACCTGGTCGGTCAGGTTCGATGCCATCCCGTTCACGGACTCGGTGAGGCCGCGCCACGTGCCCCGGACGCCCTCGACCTCCGCCTGACCGCCCAGGCGGCCTTCGGTGCCCACCTCCGTCGCGACGCGGGTGACCTCGTCGGCGAAGGCGGAGAGCTGGTCGACCATCGTGTTGATGGTGTTCTTGAGCTCGAGCACCTCGCCCCTGACGTCGACGGTGATCTTCTTGGAGAGGTCGCCGTTCGCGACCGCGGTCGTCACCTCGGCGATGTTCCGCACCTGGCCGGTGAGGTTGTTCGCCATGAAGTTGACGTTGTCGGTCAGTGCCTTCCACGTCCCGGAGACGCCCCTGACCTGAGCCTGGCCGCCGAGAATGCCCTCGGTGCCGACCTCGCGGGCGACGCGCGTGACCTCGTCCGCGAAGGCCGAGAGCTGGTCGACCATCGTGTTGATCGTGTTCTTCAGCTCGGCAATCTCGCCGCGTGCATCCACCGTGATCTTCCGCGACAGGTCGCCCTGGGCGACCGCGGTGGTCACGTCGGCGATGTTGCGCACCTGATTGGTGAGGTTGTCTGCGAGCTGGTTGACGTTGTCCGTGAGGTTGCGCCACGTGCCGCTGACGCCCTCGACCTCCGCCTGGCCGCCGAGGCGGCCCTCGGTGCCGACCTCCTTGGCGACGCGGGTGACCTCCGCCGCGAATGCGGACAGCTGGTCGACCATCGTGTTGATCGTCTCGGCCAGCTCGGCGACCTCGCCCTTCGCCTGCACGGTGATCTTTCGGGACAAGTCGCCGCGCGCGACCGCGGTCGTCACCTCGGCGATGTTCCGCACCTGGGTCGTCAGGTTGTTCGCCATCGAGTTGACGTTGTCGGTCAGCGCCTTCCACGTGCCCGCCGCGTTGGGGACGTCCGCCTGGCCGCCGAGGACTCCCTCGGTGCCGACCTCGCGCGCCACTCCCGTCACCTGGTCGGCGAACACGCGGAGCGTGTCGATCATCGAGTTGATCGTGTCCGCGAGCGCGGCGACCTCGCCCTTCGCCTCGATCGTGAACTTCTGGTTCAGGTCGCCGTCGGCGACAGCCGTGACGACCTTGGCGATTCCGCGCACCTGGGTCGTCAGGTTCGTTGCCATGAAGTTGACGTTGTCGGTCAGGTCCTTCCAGGTGCCGCTGACGCCCTTGACTTTCGCCTGGCCGCCGAGGATGCCCTCGGTTCCGACCTCGCGGGCGACGCGGGTGACCTCGTCCGCGAAGGACGAGAGCTGGTCGACCATCGTGTTGATCGTGTTCTTGAGGCGAAGGATCTCGCCCTTCGCGTCGACGGTGATCTTCCGGGAGAGGTCGCCCTGCGCCACCGCCGTCGTCACGTCGGCGATGTTCCGCACCTGATCGGTCAGGTTCGACGCCATCCCGTTCACGGACTCGGTCAGTCCGCGCCACGTGCCGGAGACGCCCTCGACCTCGGCCTGGCCGCCGAGCTTGCCCTCGGTGCCGACCTCCTTGGCGACGCGCGTGACCTCCGCCGCGAACAGGCGCAGCGTGTCGATCATCGAGTTGATCGTGTCCGCTAGCGCCGCGACCTCGCCCTTCGCCTCGATCGTGAACTTCTGGTTCAGGTTGCCGTCGGCGACGGCGGTGACGACGCGCGCGATTCCGCGCACCTGCGTGGTCAGGTTGGTGGCCATGAAGTTGACGTTGTCGGTCAAGTCCTTCCAGGTGCCGCTGACGCCCTTTACCTGCGCCTGGCCGCCGAGCTTCCCTTCGGTCCCGACCTCGCGCGCGACGCGGGTGACCTCGTCCGCGAACGAGCCGAGCTGGTCGACCATCGTGTTGATCGTGTTCTTGAGCTCGAGGACTTCGCCCCTGACGTCCACGGTGATCTTCTTGGAGAGGTCGCCGTTCGCGACCGCGGTCGTCACCTCGGCGATGTTCCGCACCTGTGAGGTGAGGTTTGAGGCCATGAAGTTGACGTTGTCCGTCAGCTCGCGCCAGAGCCCGGAAACTCCCTTGACGCGCGCCTGGCCGCCGAGGACGCCCTCGGTGCCGACTTCCTTGGCGACGCGTGTGACCTCGGACGCGAACGAGCTCAGCTGCTCGAGCATGGCGTTCACGGTCGTGCCGATCCGGAGGAACTCACCGCGCACCGGCCGTCCCTCGATCTTCAGCGACATCTTCTGCGAGAGATCGCCCTCCGCGACCGCGTCGAGCACGCGAGCGACCTCGACCGTCGGCCGCACGAGGTCCTCGATCATGGTGTTGACCGCGTCGACCGTGTCCTTCCAGGATCCCTTCGCGCCTTTCAGTGCCGCCCGCTCGGTCATCCGGCCCTCGCGCCCGATGACCCGGCTGACGCGCTTCAGCTCGTTGGTGATGCTCTCGCGCCGTTCCGCCAGCTGGTTGAACGTCTTCGCCACGTCGCCCATCGCACCCGACTTCTGAGACAGGCGCACATCCGTCTCTCCGTCCCTCGCAAGGCGGAGAGCGTTGACGAGCTCCTGCAGGTCCTGCTTCGCGATCTCGACCGTTCCGTTGGCGGCGGTGCGGCCGTCTCTGGAGGGCGATGCGGTACGTGCAGCCCTCCTTCTTGGGGTTCGTGTGTCGGGTGCTGCAGCCACAGTGGCTCCTTTGTGCGAGGGATGGGTCCAGCCGGTGGACCGTGGGCGACGCGTCTCCCGGCTTGTGAAAGGGGTTTTCGTCCCCGAGCGCGGAAATCTTACTCGCGAGCGCGTGAAAAACTAGGCCGATTCCAGGGCTTGCGCCAGGTCGGTCCAGAGCTCCTCGACCGGCTCGAGGCCGACGCTGAGCCGGAGAAGGCCGGGCGGGACGCGGTCGGCCTCCCAGCGGGCCCGGGCCTCGAGGACCGAGTCGACGCCGCCGAGGCTGGTCGCGTTCGTGATCAGGCGGAGAGAGGTCTCGACTGCGCGGGCCGAAGCCGCGTCGGCGACGTCGAACGACATCAGCCCGCCGATGCCGGCGTAACGGACGTTCTGCACCTTCGGGTGCTGGTCGAGTCGCCGCGCAAGCTCCGCTGCGGACTCCGTCTGGCGGCGCACGCGGACGTCGAGCGTCTTCAGGCCCCGGAGAAGCAGGTAGCAGGGGTCGGGCGCGGCGACGATGCCGCTCCGCGTGCGGAACTCACGGAGGCGGTCGGCGTCTTCCGCGCGCTTGCAGACGACGACGCCGAGGAGCGCGTCGTCGTGCCCGGCTAGGTACTTCGTCGCGCTGTGGAGGACGAAGTCGGCGCCTAACTCGAGCGGTCGCAGATGGATAGGAGTGGCGGCGGTCGAGTCCACGACGACGGGCGCAGGGTGCGCGACCGCAGCCTCGAGGTCGGGCATCGTCAGGAACGGGTTCGACGGCGCCTCCAGCCAGACGAGCTGGACGTCGTCGGGCGCCGGGCCGGTCTGGTCGAACTCGACGTGCCGGAGCCCCCAGCGCTCGAGCTGCGAGAACGTGACGCCAGTGCCGAAGTACGCGCCCTCGGCCAGCGCGATCGTGTCCCCGGGGGAGAGGAACGCGAGCGCGAGCGCGGTGGTGGCGCCGGCGCCGGAGGGGAACAGGAGCGCGTGTCCGCCGTCGAGCTCCCCGAGTGCGCGCTCGGCCTCGACTCCGGTCGGGTGCGCATAGCGCTGGTAGTAGAACTCGCCGGGCTCGCCGCCCCGGTAGGGCCAGATCGTCGAGCGGTCGACGGCCATGCCGCGACTTTAACCCCCGCTTAGCCGCGAATTAGCCCGAGTCGACCACGCTGCGTCCAAACGACGGAGGAGGACGACGCCATGAAGCGATTTCCTAGATCAGTTGCCCTCGCCGCAATCGTGGCAGGCATCCTCGCGGGGCCGGTTCTCGCCTGCGGCGACGGCTGGATGGGGGTTAACCTCGTCGCGAGGCCCAGCGTCAAGGCAGGGCTGCGCTCGGCCTACCTCGCGGCACATCCCGGACTTGCTCCGGCTCAGGTGGGAGCACCCGTGTCGGGGCGGACGTACTACGGCAGCTACTCGGGCACGCGCTACGCCGTCGCGACATTCACCGTCGGCTCGGCTCCTGCCTATCCGACGATCTTCCGCGCCGACGAGCACGGTCGCTGGCACGTCCGCCGGCAGACGTACGGCGGCGTCTGCAGCGACGTCGTCCCGATCGACCTCATCCGGGTGTGGTCGCTGGAGCACTGGGGCGGCCGCTGTTTCGTCGAGCCCCGGTAGAGCCGCCTTCCGAACGTGGCCGCGCCTGTGGACGAAATGTCACACTCTCGTCACACCTGGGTCTGACCCACGATTTTCGGACATGGCTCTGCCTGTCGAAGAGAAGTCACACTCTCGTCACGCCTGGGTCTGACCCACGATTTTTGGACACGGCTGAACGGGCCTGCCGGTTAGGCTCCCGGTCGTGGCCACGACGGATCAGGACTCGACGCAGTCCAAGCTCGACCAGCTGCAGCAGCTGCGCGACGAGGCCGAGCACGCGGGCACCGATCAGGCAGTCGAGCGCCAGCGGCAGCAGGGCAAGCTGCTCGCCCGCGAGCGGCTGATCGAGCTGCTCGATCCGGGCTCCTTCGTGGAGGTCGACCGCTACGTCCGCCACCGTGAGTCGAACTTCGGCATGCTCGAGCGGCGCCCGTACGGCGACGCGGTCGTCACCGGCTACGGGACGATCTTCGGCCGCAAGGTCTTCGTCTTCTCCCAGGACTTCACCGTCTTCGGCGGCAGCCTCTCCGAGGTGTTCGCCGAGAAGATCTGCAAGGTCATGGATCTGGCGCTCAAGTACGGCTGCCCCCTGATCGGGATTAACGACTCGGGCGGTGCGCGGATCCAGGAGGGCGTCGTGTCGCTCGCCGGGTACGCGGAGATCTTCTGGCGCAACGTCCAGACCTCCGGCGTTATCCCGCAGATCTCGCTGGTGATGGGCCCCTGCGCCGGCGGCGCCGTCTACTCGCCTGCGATCACCGATTTCGTCTTCATGGTCGAGGGATCGTCGTACATGTTCATCACGGGCCCCGACGTCGTGAAGACGGTGACAGGCGAGGAAGTCACGTTCGAGGAGCTCGGCGGCGCAACCACACACGCGGCCAAGTCGGGAGTGGCGCACTTCATCTCCGCCGACGAGAAGTCGTGCCTCGAGGACGCGCGCTATCTCCTCAGCTTCCTCCCGCAGAACAACCTCGACCCGCCGCCCCACTTCGAGCCGTCCGACCCCGCCGACCGGGTAGAGCCCGAGCTTGACACGCTGATCCCCGACAACCCGAACAAGCCGTACGACATGAAGCAGGTGATCTGCCGGATCGTCGACGACGCGGAGCTGCTCGAGGTGCACGAGCTCTGGGCGGAGAACGTCGTCTGCGGGTTCGCGCGGCTCGGCGGCCATCCGGTCGGGATCGTGGGCAACCAGCCGCGTTCGCTCGCGGGCGTCCTCGACATCGACTCCTCCGTGAAGGCCGCGCGCTTCGTTCGCTTCTGCGATGCCTTCAACATTCCGCTCGTCACCTTCGTCGACGTACCGGGCTTCCTGCCCGGGACGCAGCAGGAGTGGGGCGGGATCATCCGCCACGGCGCGAAGCTGCTCTACGCCTTCGCCGAGGCGACCGTCCCGAAGTTGACGGTGATCACCCGGAAGGCGTACGGCGGAGCGTACGACGTCATGAGCTCGAAGCACATCCGGGCGGACTTCAACTTCGCTTGGCCGACGGCCGAGGTCGCGGTGATGGGGCCCGAAGGCGCCGTCAACATCATCTTCCGGAAGGAGCTCGAGGCTGCCGACGATCCCGAGGCGCGCCGCGCCGAGCTGATCGACGACTACCGCGAGCGCTTCGCCAACCCCTACTCCGCCGCCGAGCGCGGCTACGTGGACGAGGTGATCGAGCCTCGACGAACGCGTTCCGTCCTGATCGATGCGCTCGAGACGGCGCTAACGAAGCAGGAGCCGCGACCGCGCCGCAAGCACGGCAACATCCCGCTCTAGCCCTACTTCCCCCGGAAAAACGGGTGAGCGACGAGCGGGTGCGCCGCGGCGCCGCGGGTGAGTGATCGGGCGGTTTGTTTTGGCGGTCGCTTCAGGTGAGGAGCGCGATCCGCTGGAGGTTGTGGGCGAGGGCGAG